>Ga0080013_1001642_pt1 | contig 28864 bp, 33 predicted proteins | sample ETNvirenome_6_85_FD_69236 | JGI IMG/M metagenome (GOLD analysis project Ga0080013, IMG submission 69236) | Marine viral communities from the Pacific Ocean - ETNP_6_85 (SPADES assembly) (version 2) | ecosystem: Environmental > Aquatic > Marine > Oceanic | place: Pacific Ocean | collected 2013-06-19 | reverse complement strand
CCTCCTAGAGACCCAGAAATTTTAAATGGCTGGCTTACTCAGCATTTTAGAGATTTTGGTGCTGTGCCAACTCCAGAAGAATTAAGGAATTATTTTAATGAAACTCCTATTTGAAAATTGGCGACAGTATATAAATGAAGCAGATGGAGTAATTGATCATTCACTAGCATCACATCTTCAAACTATTTCTGGTGCTTGGAAAAATTTTAAAGACGGCGCTAATGAATTAATTCAAAATTTCCAAAATAAAGAAGACTTTATCAGCAAACTCCGGACATTGCGTATAGAAACCCATATAACAGACAATCAACTTGGTGAATTATTGGACATCATGTATGACGATTGGAGTTTGCCAGAACACATTAAAGATGCAGTACTTGATTTTGGGATGGAATTCCATGGGATGGAAGTGGTTTGAAAAAAGAGGAAAACGTATGAAACTATTATTTGAAAACTGGCGAAGATATTTAAATGAATCGCTCTCTAAACAATTAACAGACACGATGCATGAAAAATGGCGAGAAGGATTTGCTGTCAGTAAAGGTGAAAACACACCTAGATTTAAGCCTGTTCCGTTGCTAGGGGAAGAAACACCAGAAGAAGCTTTAGAGAGATTACAGGGATATGAAAGATTAGAAATAATTGATGGTGTTCTACAACAAGACATTAATCAGCAGGCCGCCTTAATTGTTCCTGAATTGGCCCATAAATTAAATGGGGCGCCGGCAGTTGATTATGCTAATGCTGTTGAAACAATAGAAATAGTAAGTGGCGATGATATTGAACGATTGGCTTCTGAATTTCATGAGGTGTGGATAAAACATAATGAATGGCAAAGAGAGAGCAATCCGGATTTATTTCTCCCATATGAAAGCTTACCCTCTGATGAGAAGCGTAAAGATTTGGACCAACTTAAGGTCGCTTTAGATCTTAAATATGGTGATGATCAACAAATACAGCAATATTTTAATGAAGTTTATAATAGAACATAAGGGAAAAGATTAATGAAACTACTATTTGAAAACTGGCGAAGATATGTGAAAGAAGATGTTGTTGATTTAGCGTCGAGACAGCAAAGTAAAGAAAAAGAATTTGTTCTCAACGCAGACGAGTTCAGCGCTCTTAATGGCGCAATTGCTAAAATCGTAGAAGAAGCAAAACACGTTCTTGGCGCTGAAGGTGGAATTCCATATTTTGATCCAAACTCCTTAGAAAAGATAGAATTAGCAGAACCAATGAAAATGGTCGCTGAACAAACGGAGGAAGAACTCGGCATTACACCTTTTCAAGCATCACAAGCCAGTCCGGAACAAATGGCTTTAAGAAAACAACATTATGGACCAGAAGGCGAACTAAAAAAACGTGGACCGAAAGCCGTTAGAGATTTAGAAAAAGGTCTTGGTCAAATGTCTGCTGAAGAATTTGAAGAAACCGGATATGTCATTAAAGTTCCAGAAAGTGTTCTAGGAGATTTTAGACAATTAGTTGAAAGCGCAAAAGAAACCGAGGGCCTTTACGAAGAAGCTAGAGATTGGTATCATAACATTCGTGGATTGCTCGACAGGGAGACCGAAAACGACCGCGACAGCGCGCTATTGGGACTTTTGATTGCTACCTACTCTCCGCGCGCTAAGTTCGCTCTAAACCTCGCTGAGGCCGTTTTTATGTACAAAGCTGTACAGCAGGATGCACAAGAAAATCCAGAAGGTCTCAGGCAATATCTTGAAACATTTCCAGGTGCTGGAAAAAGACAACCTGGAGAATCTAGAGGATTTACAAAAGCACATAAAGTTCCTAACTTCTCTTTAAATCTTATAGCTCCTAATTTGGCTGGTGAGAGAAGTGATTTAGGAGGAATTGTTTATAATGATCTTTATGAGTGGAACTCTACAATCGACACATGGATGATTGATGCTTTTTATCCCTCGCTAAGAAAAGCTTCTACAGCAAAAGAATGGGATGCGATAAAAGGTAAATTAATGTCTAATGTTGTTTCTTATCGATATATGGCTAGATTGGTTGCAAAAGAAGCTAGAAATTTAAAATTGTTACCACACGAACTTCAAGCTCTAATTTGGGTTGCTTCACAAATTCGTCAAACTGGTGAAGCCGGCTTAGGTGTAACAACGCAGTTTGCATTTGACCAAATCCGTGAGTCAATTACAAATATTGCGGAGATTAATAATGATTTAAAAACCCTTAAAAGCTTGGAAGAAGATGATTGGCTTGGCACAATTATTGGTACAATTGATGGCAAAGGCTTCGAAGAAGCTTCAAAATATCTTTTAGGAATAAAAGATGAAAAGGGCAAAATAACCACACCAGGAATTAGAAGTATTACAGCGAGTGGTAAAAAAGGCTCAGCATTTAAGTATTTTCCAGCTCCAGAAAAAGTAAAAAAACCAAAAGGTGCAAAAAAAGCCAAGGGTCCAGCAAAAGAAAAAGAAATGAAACCTTTTCAAGATCCACAATATGACAACCTTAAGACCTTTTATGTTATGAACAATGTTATTCAAATGCCCACTGGTAAATTTAACAATCTATATGATTCAATTACGCTTTTTCTAGATCCAGAATTCTCAACTGATAAAGCAGTTAAGCATGTTTTAGGGCGATTTGATCCAAAAGCAAAAGCTAGCTCTAAATACTTTATAAAAGAAAATAAAAAAATTACAATAAGGATAAGAAAATGAAACTATTATTTGAAAATTGGAGAAAATATAACGAAAATCCATTTCAGTTAACGTGCGAACAGTATGAAAGAAAAGTCATAACCGAAGCGGTGTTGCTTGAAAGATGGGAGCAAATGGTTATAACAGAATTAAATGAGCTAAACCAACAACTAAACGAAATCGATTGGGAAGAAGAAGCAGAATTGACGGCTGATCCTGATTATAAGCCACCTCATGAAAGACCTAGCAAATTTCTTCAAAAAGGTTGGGAAAAATTTAATGATTGGGTTTTAATGAAATCGATACAAATAACTGAAATTGGAAGAACTGCTGCTTTAACAGCTGCAAAAATGATATCTTCGCTAATCAATAAAATTAAATCCTTTTGTAGAGAATATCCGTGGACTTGTAAAATAACAATTGCAGTTTTAGCTGTTGTTGCCTTTTTTATTATATCAGCATATTATACTAAAGCTCATGCAAAGTTTTATCATAAAAAGAAACCAGTTCCGGAAGATACAGTTAAAGAAATGAGGGGTCACCTTTACGATATATATAAGCAGCATGGAAAGGAACTTAAGGACATAGTTAAACAAGAAAAGTTCTCGAAATTAATGGTTGAATTAGACAGGCTTCACAAATCAAAAACTCCTGTTGATATTACAAAATCTCAAGAAGGTATCGGCAAAGCACTTAATGCTCTGTGGAACAATGTGGAAAATATGAAACAAGGAACGGGATATGGACCCTTAAACGACGATCCCAAAACACGACAGGCTGTGGTAAAAAGGTGGCTTGATTGGGGCAGCAGAGTCATAGCAAAATATGATGTAACCAAAACGCCAGGCTTTGAAAATGTGAAATACGGGATGAAGCTCACAGGAAAAGGACCAGGATGGTCTCCAAAGCTTCCAACACCATGAAGCTATTATTTGAAAATTGGCGACAGTATTTAAAAGAACAAGAAACGTCCTCTAACGACTTTTGTACCAATTACCCAAATGCTTGCAAAAATGTATATGGTACTGTTAGAGCCAATATGCCACAAATTAAAAAAGCATCTGATTTTGAAAAAAGTTTGGGGGCGCCCCCAGGTCGAGGTATTGAGACCAACGAACCAGAAAAAATTCCAGATTTGGGTAAAGCCACAAGAGCATATTTACAATCTTCTGATGATCGAGGAGAATATCCGCGCGGAGATCAAGTGCAAGTCAATACAATATCGGATGTTGATCCTTTTGATCTTAACCCAACACAAAAAGATCTTTATATGGATAATGCTTTAGACAAAGTGGCTACCGCAGAAAATCCTGGAATATCTTGGAATCCATGGAATGCTTCTATATTAGTATCAGAAGACAATTATATACTCGATGGTCATCATCGCTGGGCGGCGACTATTATTTACAACAAAAAGCATCCGGATGATGTGCGCACCATGATCATTGAGAAAGTGCAATTGCCCATCGGACCTCTTCTTAAAATATCCAATGCCTACTGCGATGCCGGTGGGCAGGCCACATGCGAACCTCGCCAGTCCGGAGGCGCAGCGACCTAATATGAAACTCCTATTTGAAAATTGGCGACAGTATTTAAAAGAAAATGAAGAACTATCAGTTGTCACATTTGATTTTGATGATACTTTATCGCGTTCTCGTTGGGATGAGGAAGCTGGAGAATATAGATATATTGGGCCGTATAGCGACATGCTAAGAAAAATAAAAAAATATATTAATGACCCAAATATTAAAGTATATGTTGTCACGTCTAGATATAAAAAATTTGAGCTAAAGGCATTAGAAAATCCAGAACAAATATCAGTAAATGAGTTTTTAGATAAAAATGGCTTAACTGTAGATGGTGTATATTTTACAAATGGAGAATTAAAAATTGAAAAATTATTAGAATTGGGTTCTTCCATGCATCATGATGACGATCCAGACGAAATAAACGCTGCAAAAGAAAATGGAATTATTACAGTAATATCGGATCCTTATGGAGATTATTCTAGTTTAGAAAAGGGAAATTTCTAAATAAGGAATACATATGTAAAACATGGTGCTTTAAACTAGTTATATAGAAGGTAAAGTAATGAATTTAACTGAGAGCTGGAAAAATTATTTAAAGAGACTAGTTGAGTCAGGTGATATTGATGTTGACATTGACGTAGCCAGTTTTGAAACAAAAGATAATTTAAATTCAGATATATGGGAAAACGAAAGTTTACTTAAACCAGAGATTGCTGATAGACTTTATACAATTGCACAAGATTTTTTTAAATCTCTCAACTTGGATTGGGTCACAATTAAAGATATTACTTTGACGGGCTCTCTTGCAAACTATACATGGTCGAAATATTCTGATGTCGACTTACATATAATTTTAAACTTTAGGGATGTAGATGAAAATTTAGAATTGGTTAGAGAATATCTTAGAGATGCAGGAAGTTTATGGAATAAAACGCACAATATTACAATAAAAGGCTTTGATGTGGAGATGTATGTTCAAGATTATAATGAACCTCACCACTCAACCGGTGTTTATTCAATTATAAACGATTTATGGGTTGTTCGCGCCTCAAAAGTGTCAACAAGAATAGATTATCCAAATATAGAGAAAAAAGCTGCAGCATTAATGGATGAAATTAATAATGTGTATGAAATGTACGCAAATAAAGAATATAAAAACGCTCACGAAGCTTCAGAGAAATTAAGAGACAAAATACGTAGATTTAGACAAGCCGGATTAGAGAAAGGGGGTGCTTATTCTGTTGAAAATTTAACATTTAAAATTTTAAGACGAAATGAGTACCTTAAAAAGCTTTCTAGTTTAAGAATATTATCATATGATAGTATGATGACAATAAATGGAGGATAATAGAAATGCCATTAACAAAACAACAAATAAAAACTATTTTATTAGAAGAAGTAGATGCCTTTGCAAGAGAAGGAAGCGATAAAACAGGGAAAAAGACTGTGGAACTGTTAGAAAAGCTTTTAGGTAGCCTCAAAGATTTAGATTTGAGTATCGATTATCTTGCAGCTGCTGTTACAGGCGAGACTGCACTAGGAATTGGGCTTTCTCAATCAACTTTAAAGCGTTTAGCTACAGCTAAAGGTCAAGCACCCATACCAACACCCGCACCAAACCCGGCAGGAGGAGAATAATGTGTTTAATTTGTGTTGAATATGAAAAAAATAAGCTTTTGCCGGCCGAAGCGCTGCGCAATCTAGAAGAAATGGAAAGCGCAATTACTAAAGAGCACTTTGAAGAGGTGCATGATAAAATAATGGACGATTTTTTGCAATTGCAATTAGATGAATATTGGGAAATAACGGGATTTGGAGATTAATGAAGATAATATTCGAAAATTGGCGAAAATATTTGAATGAATTTGCTATAGCGCCATATTCCCAACTTAATAGAAATATTAAGCCACAAAAAGACGAAGAAGAAGATGAAGAAGAAAGTATTCTTAAAGAAGCTGCAAAAGATGTCGAAGATTTGCCAAAAAACTGGTTTATAAAGATTATGAAGCCCGAAGAAGGAGTTATTCGCGCGGAATTGGTCCAAATTGATGAAAAAGACCAATTTCAGAGAATTCCGGGAAGAAAAGACCCATTTTCAGTCATACAGGCCGTGCATTCTGATCATCCAGTATATGGCGATGCATATTCTGACTTAAATACTTATATTATACAAAAAAGTAGCGCCCCACCGGGATATGGACCCTTATTATATGATATTATTCTTGAAATGGCTGGAGATGCAGGTGTAACACCGGATCAATCTGGAATTGTGAGTCATTATGCTAAAAATGTTTGGGAATATTACGATAAAAGCCGTTCTGATGTCACTTCTGAGCCTTTTGGAGTGGATGAAGGCAATATTTTAAAGAAAATCTACAAAAAACAGTCACAAGACAAGATTAATAAACTAAAAAACAGTATTCCACCAAAATTAATTGAAGATGACACTCCAACAGAAGAACCAAAGTTTATAGAACAGGAAGCGACGCCTTTTGACCCTTCAAATCCGGAGGAATGGGACTTTTTAGAGGATTTAGATGAAAATAAAGCACAAAATGACTCAAATAAGGTCTCTAAAGTCATAATTTTTAATAAAAACAAGGAAATTCTACTTTTAAAACGAGTAGATGGGCAAAAAAATTGGGATTTGCCCGGTGGTCACTTAAAAAAGGGCGAAAATCACGAAAAAGGAGCAAAAAGAGAGACAAAAGAAGAGACAAGCTTAGATATCTCCTCTTTAAAGCCCGTAAAAGCTGATAAAAACATTAAATTTTATAAAACAACCGTACAAAATGCTGATATTTCCCTGGATCCAGACGAACATACAGAGTATAAATGGGTAAAAATGGACAATTTGGGTGATTTTAACATGCGAAATGAAATAAAAAGCGCAATAAATGCGGCATTTGAGCCGATTGAAGAGGATTTTCAAGCAGATGTTAAGAAAAGACACACAAAAATGAAGATTAGACTCATTGGAAGGGGTGGAAATCCCAAAAAAGAGGGCCCAGGGATAACAAAACCTTCATTTAAACGCTCAAAAAGCGCCCCCGGGGGCTTCGGAGGGGCCTAATAGAGTGCTTAAACTAGTTACTATTGAATAGGAGAAGAGCATGCCTGTACTTGAAAATTGGGATATTGACCTAGAAATGATCGATATTTTGATCAAAAAAGAGCGCGAAGAGCAAAATAATGCTTATGAGCGTACATTTTTGCAGCTTCCAATGCCATCTTATGAAAATTTTCCTAAAAATGAAAAAAATAACGAAGAACATGATATAATTGTCATAGATTTATAAGAGAGGTGCTCATGCTAGCAGATGTCGTTGTCGATCTTCAATATGGAGATTGTGGTAAAGGTAAAGTAACCCACTATTTATGTAAAAACGAGGATTATACTCATGTCATACGATATAATGGCGGTTGTAATGCAGGGCATACTATCTACCACAATGAGAGAAAATTTGTTACTCATCATATCCCTGCTGGGGTTTTTTTCGGTATTAAATGTATTATCGGTCCTGGGTGCGTTGTATCTCCTGAACAATTTTTTAGAGAAGTGCACGAACTCGAAAAAGAAGGAATCAGAACAAGAGGATCCGTCTACATCGCAGAAAACGCCCACATCATCACAGAACGACACTTAGAAGAAGATGAAAAAGATATTAGAATAGGCACCACAAAACGTGGCAATGGGCCGGCCTATCGCGATAAATTTGGAAGAACGGGCGTGAGAGCTAAAGATATTCCGGAGCTTCGCCCTTATTTAATTGATCTATATGAAGAATTACATCTCAGAAGCCCTAAAGCAAGAATATTATTTGAAGGCGCACAAGGGTTTGGTCTAGATATCGATTGGGGAGATTACCCATATGTGACTTCTTCTAATTGTATTTCAGCAGCCGCGTGTATGAATGGTGTTCCCCCACAAGCAATTCGTAATATTTGGGGTGTCGCTAAAGCCTATGAAACATATGTAGGCGCAAAGCAATTTCAACCAAAAGGTGAAATATATAATAAAATTCAAGAAATTGGTGAAGAGTTTGGCGCAACAACAGGGCGCAAAAGACAAGTTAATTGGATGAATTTAAACTTTCTTAAAAAGGCTATCAATATCAATGGTGTAACTCATCTTGTTGTTAACAAAATGGACGTTTTACAAAAAATAGAGCGATGGTCACTGTACAGAAACAATTTAAAGCATAGTTTTAAAGAAGAAAGCGCGTTTAAAAACTATATTCTTCGCAACGTCAAGTTAGATAGTCGTAATGTTAATATTCAACAAGTTCATTTCTCAGAAACACCTTATTCAATTTAATATATAAATGTATAAATCGTTCGTTATTAACTATTTATGATATGCGGAAAATATTTAAAGAATGGAAATCTTTTCTAAACGAGCAGCAAAAACATTTCGAAGTGCATGTTGAATTAAGATATCAAAAAGATTTTAATTTATATGGTAATGTTTTTAATCAAATTCGTGCAATCGATGGCGTAACAGTATCTAAAACAGCAGATCCTGGTGTTATAACTCTCAGCGCGGACAAAAGAAAAGCCATTTTGAAAGTTAAATTTATGCCCACCAAACCACTTCTTCAATATTTAGAATATTTACGGACTAAGCTTATGCACGTAAAAGACAGCGAAGGTGATCAAGTTTTATTCGTAAAAATTGTTCAATTTCCAAAAGATTTAGAAAAAAAATAACAAAACAGTCGTTTTGTTTATATTAATAACAAACTTAGTATATAGTTATTAATAGGATGTTTATAAACAAAGAAATAAAAATTATAGTAAAGTATCTTTATTTCTTTGTTTTATTGTTTTGCATTTCTAGCTGTTCTAAAGAGCCAGGCGAATCCCAGGGCGGCGCCAAGCAAGATATATCTGAAGATGTAATAGAAGACGCAACGCTCGAAGACGCATCTGAAGATGTAATAGAAGAAGAAGTAGAAGAAGACACTTATTCAGTTTGGACGGATCCGTGTGTTAAGTGTGATTGGTATTTTTGTGGCAATTTAGATGTTATTTGGCAAAAACAAATATGTATTAATAATTGCGATATTCCGCCGACTGTTGTATATGAAGGTACGTGCGAAGAACATTTAGAATGCAATCCAGCTCAACCAATATTAGAAGCCAACATTCCATGTACAACCGATGATGGATATCCTGGCGTAAAAGACAAACTTTGCAATAAAGGACAAATTCAATATACAGATTGCAAAACAGACTGTTTTGCAGAGATTTGCGACCTTCTAGACAACGATTGTGACGGTGACATCGATGAAGGTGTTAAGAACGATTGTGGAGGCTGTGGGGACGTTCCTGAAGAGGTTTGTGATTATGTTGACAATGACTGTGATGGCGAGATAGACGAAGGCGTATCAAATTTGTGTGGAGGTTGTGGTAAAGCTCCGGAGGAAGTTTGTAACGGTTTGGATGATGACTGTGATGGCGAGATAGACGAAGGTCAATTAAATGCATGTGGTAAATGCGGTCCTCTAGAAGATGAAATTTGCGATGGAATAGATAATGACTGTAACGGGCTAATAGATGAAGATTTAATCGAAGCCTGCTCAACAGATTGTGAAGAAAATCTACAATATTGTGTTGGTGGCAGCTGGATATGTACAGCAAAACAACCAAAGCCGGAAATATGTAACGGCTTGGATGATGATTGTGATGGTAAGGTTGATGAGAACCTAGATTGTCTTTGTACAGTACAAGATATCGGCAAATTATTGCCCTGCAAAGAAAAACCATTAGTTTGTGGAGAGGGATATAAAACATGTGAATGTGCAGATGAGGACTGTACAGAACTACAGTTAAGCGAATGTTTAGCAATTTGTCATTGGTTTCCGACAATAGCGCCGCCTGGCTCTACATGCGATCCATATTTGGGCGAGATTAAGTCAGAAGAGTGTAATAATCATGATGACAACTGTAATGATTTAGTAGATGAAGGGTTATTTTCATTATGTTATAGCGGCCCGCCAGAAACAATGTACATTGGCATATGCGTGCCAGGAGAAATGACATGTTCAAAAGGAATATGGGGCAATTATGATGACAATGGTCTGTTTATTAAAAAACTTTGTTTAGGAGAAGTTGCGCCCGCTCCAGAAGATATTTGTAACGGTACGGATACCAATTGTGATGGTAAAATTGACGAAGATAAAGAGTTAGAGCCAACTGATATTCTTTTTATCATTGATTTATCAGGATCGATGGTAGAGGAAATTAATGCAGTCACAACCGCATTGAATCAATTTGCTGCACACTATAGCGATTCAGAAGTTGTAAAATGGGGTTTAGTTTTCACTGCAGCGACAGGCTTTGGCAGTGGGTCGCTAAACATACAAAGAGTGGTTCTCCAGACAGATCTGGTTGATTTCGAAACGTTTATGACTATTTTTTCAAGCTTAGGTCTTACTCTAAACGGAGGAGATGAACAAAATTATGATGCAATATATTTATCTATTCATAATTTAGTTGGGGCCGGGGCACTTCCATATCCAATTTCAGATTTATTTTGGAACAGTGGTCTGGGAGTCTGGAGCAGCACGGGAGAATCTGTTCCTCCAAAAGAGGATTGGGATATTAGCTGGAGAGACGATGCAAAACACGTAATTATTTTGTTTTCAGATGAACAGGGTCAAACCTATCTTAACCCGCCAATTACAGAATCTATCTTAGTGGATATGATTAATGCTGCTGATGATTTGGCAGTTTATGTATTTACATCTTATATATTGACTACTATGGGACCTGGAAGCGACAATTATAAAGCATTAACCGCCGCTGGTTCTATTGGCAAACTTTATGAACTAACAATGAGTGCAATTGACATGTATAATAATCTTCTTGAAATTCTTAATGAAACAGCTTGTTCAAAAGAGTAATTCAATTTCTTCTAACTAATTAATGTGTGGGATTTTTATTCTGCAAATTGGGGTATGTAAATGGAACTATAGCATTCATGGCTATATTCTTTTTATTTATTTTGCTATTTAAAGTGTGTGACAATGAAAAATAAACAAATGTGCCGTATAATTAATAATGTTGGCTCTTCTATAGACAAAGTTGTTCCTTTTGCAAAAGATCTATATTCGCACGCCAGTAAACAAATTGGATTTAATAGACCACCCACAATTATCTTTGATTCAAATTTAGAAAATGCAAAAAATATACTTGGTAAAACTGCTCACTATGAACCCAGCGCTTATACAATAACTGTATATGTTGACAATAGGCATCCAAAGGATATTTTGCGCTCTATTTCTCACGAGTTGGTGCACCATGCTCAAAACTGCAGAGGAGAGTTTGATGGTGGAATAAAAACAGCCGCTGGATATGCTCAAGAAGACGGCCATATGAGAGAAATGGAGCGAGAAGCATACGAAAAAGGCAATATGTGCTTTAGAGATTGGGAAGATCGAAGGAAAAAGCAACTTAATGAAACTATTTATAGAAGACACAAAGGAGATGTTACAATGTCATTAAAAAATTGGAGAAACAATGAACTAAATTCACTTGTTATGGAAAAATTTGGATATAAGCCAAAAGTCGATCTACAAGAAGACTTAGGTCATGATTTTGTTGATACAGCGACAACAGCGGAAAAGACTTTACCTGAAGAAGAGAAGCCAGTTGTTGAGAGTGACGATGATGAGGAACAAGTGGTGGAAGAAGATCATCCGATGAGCGCAGATCAACGATTAAAAACATTAGACAATTTGGACGAAACACAGCTTCGTTCTCTTATACGCGAAAAAGTTTTAGCAGCATTGCAAAAGGGGTAATATAATGACCAATTTAGACTCCATTGTTCGCCGTTTTCTTTTGGGTGAAGGGAAAAGTACGCCAACTGTACGTGGATACACAGAATCAGTTATTAATATTTTAGAAACTATTCGACCGCGAAGTCAACGTGAAAGTCGACAAATATCAATTGCAAAAAAGCATCTCCACGAAATAAATAGATTAAATAAAAAGCTTGAAGAAAAAATTCTTATGTTAGAAGAGCAAGTCAGCATTTTAGAGGAAGGAAAAAATTAATGGGTGGTGTTGGCGGGCACCTGATGCATCTGCACGATGACAGAGATTTAACTTTCAATAAAATGAAGTCAATTCTTTCTGCAGCATCTCGCGGCGAAATTGAAGGTACCGAAAAAACTGATGGATTTAATATATATCTGGGCATCAAGAATGATGCAGGTGGATGGGCGCCAGTATGGGCTAGAAATAAAGGCGATATGCAAATTAATGGTAAAACTTTTGCCGACTTAACTGCTAGAGAATTTAAAGGTGGTGAAAACATTAAAAAAGTATATTTGGATGCTTTCAGTGCCTACCAGAGCGCTATTAGTAGCTTAAATGACAACGAAAAAACTAAAATATTTGGTCAAAATAGGGATATATTTTACAACACAGAAATTCAAGGACCTGGTGCATCTAATGTAGTTAATTATGATGCCGATGTTTTGTCTATTCATCATAGTGGTCACAAAAGATATACACCAGAAACAGATACCATAGAAATAGTTCCGGAAAATGAAATTAAAAGTGCATCAAATTTTTTAGACAGCGTAATTGATAAATTCGAAGAAGCAACATCAAATCAAGACTTTTCAGTTAGAAGGACAGCGATGTTGCAACTTAATAAGCTAGATGATGATTATGATCTAAATATTGCTTTACAAAGAATGCAAAAGGCTGGTTTTTCTGGAAACACGACAATTGAGCAATTTCTAGAAAATTATTTAAAAGGGGAAACAGAAAGAAAATTAAATTTTTTAAGCCCAGACATTCAACAAGATGTTGTCGATCGAATATTAAAAAAAGAAGGCTTTAAAACTCTTACACAACTTTACAAAGGGTTCCCGCCAGATGTTAAGTTGCGAATTAAACAATTTGTTGATACTGATAAAAAAATGATCAGCGATGCTGTGTGGCCCATTGAATTAGCTATACACGATTTGGCTGTTGAATTGTTAAAAAGTCTTAAGAGTGCTTATATATTGGACAATGAAGCTGAATTATCTCGTTTGAAAAATGGAGTAGAAGAAGCAATTCGAACAATTCAATCCTATCAAGGTGAGCATATTGACGAAATACATAATATTTTAGCTCGACAATTAGAAAAATTAAAACATCATGATAAAATTACAACAGTAGTTGAAGGTTTTGTTTTTCAAGTTGGTGAACAAATGTATAAATTTACCGGTAATTTTGCACCAGTTAATCAATTGCTGGGTCTTTTTAAGTATGGTCGTGGAAAAGTACCACCACTTAAAAAAGATAAAGGTGCATCAGATGTTGAAGTAATTGGGGAACAACCAATGGAAGAGCCAGAAATCGAAGAAGCGGATCAAACATATGCTCTTGTTCCGGGCAAATTTAAACCACCTCACCGAGGTCATTTAGATATGGTAAAACATTATTCTAAATTGGCCGATAAAGTAATAATTTTGATTTCTCCGTTGGCAAAAGAATATGGTGAAGGAAAAGAAATAACAGCATCAGATTCTATTAGAATATGGGATTTGTACATACAAGCTGCCGGGTTAACAAATGTTGATATTGAAATATCTGAATTTAACTCTCCAGTTCAAGCCGCAATTGAATATGGAAATAAGTCAGAAATGCATGGTAAAAATATCTTATTAGGAGCCAGTACAAAAGGTGGTGACGCTGTACAAAGATTTGGCAAAAATGTGCAAAAATATGTACCAAATGCAAAAATTTTAGATCCATTGAAATATGCATTCGAGCCGACTGGTATAGAATTAAATGCGACTGATTTTAGAAATGCTATGGCTTCCCCTGAAAAAAACATTGAAAGTTTTTTACCAGAGGAGGTTAAAGATAAAGCTCATGAAATTTTAAACATCTTAAATATTGAAGAAGTAAGAAAATTACGAGAGGAGGCAAATCCACTTCCGTTGGGTATATTTCTCGGGCTAATTGAAGAAGTGATAGAAGAGGGATTTTTTAAATCCAAAGAAGAAAAAGCACTTGCTAACATATATAAAAAATTTCCATTAACCTTGCGCGTTCGAACAAGAGCCAATAACGTGCGCGAATGGACTGAATTAGGTGCTACACCTAAAATGATTAATCAATTGCTTACATTAAAATACTATGGCGTAGTCTACCCCTCAAATGGTATTGATCGTATACGCTATGCCGAGATACCCGGCATCCTGAACGTCGGAGACACGATGGCCTGGAACAAGCGCGAAAAAATATTAAATATTGTATGGCCTATGACTGTGCCGAATTGGCATATCCATGAAATTGAATTTCGCCACCAGCTGCTAAACTATTATAAATCAATAGGGTTAAGATTTAACAACATTGTAGGCGACATTAAAAAAACCATAGATAAGCCACCTGAACCGCCAGAGGAGAAATGGGTACCCATTGATTATTCTGATGCGCGCTATAGTAGCGGTTATTACGACGATATCGCGAAGGCAGGAGGTTATTATTCTGGCGGTGGCGTGCCCTCATCTGAAAGGCACGTGCAAATGGCGCACTCAAAAATATGGAAGGCGTCATTAAAATTGTTTAAAGGAGCGCGCAAGCAAGTAAAAACATGGCAAGAATTTGTAGCCCTCAATAATTATCCTCCAGCAGTAGAAGTCAGAGGCGATGAATTAATTGAATCTGATAGCAGTAAAAAAGCTAGAGAAAATCATTTAAACCAGACAGTACATAAAGCGCTTCCTTTGCCAATACCTTTAGAAGTTGTAAAATCGGGTAAGTTTGATAGTTGGATTAAAGGGGCAGGAGCAAAATATGGTGGCGGCTTAAGCTTAGCGACTCCAGAAGGCGAAAAGGGCGCTTTAAGTGTTGCTGATGAAACTGGTGGATTAACTCTTAAAGAAGAAGAGTTAGAAGAAATATCAACGATTGCAGGTGGAAATGTTGAAGGTGGCCCTACAAAAGGTGTATTTACTGGGCTAGCTTTAAGTGTTGCTGATGAAACTGGTGGATTAACTCTTAAAGAAGAAGAGTTAGAAGAAATATCAACGATTGCAGGTGGAAATGTTGAAGGTGGCCCTACAAAAGGTGTATTTACTGGGCTAAATATTGAAAAAGAAAATGAAAAAGAAAGAAAACGATCAAAAAAGAACATGGAAGAAGAGTTAATTGATGAAATATACAACTATTTATTTAAGAGGGTGAGCAATGCGCATTGACAGAAAAGAATTAATTAATGAAATTCAAAATGAACGAAATATAAGATCTTTAATCCGCAAAGGAATTAAAGTAATTCTAGAAAGAAAACGCTTAAAGTCTATTCGCCATAATGAGGATGAAAAGCGTCTTCGTGGAATACTTAGAGACATCATTAAAGAAGCTCAAACAACTGATGTACCGGCAGAAGTCCCTCACAAAAACACTGGAATCAATGTGCTGTCAATGCTCTTAAAAAAGATAGTTCCTATTCTAGAAGATGATTATAAATCACTAACCAGCAACGAACAACAAAGAACTTCATTCAGGGCGCATATACTTAATGCTGTTAAAAATTCTTTAGCTCCAATTGATGCTGTACGAGATGTGCCCAAAGCAGAAGTAGAAGCTCTTCAAGAACAAGATATTGATATCACTGTTAAAGATGATGACAAATTTATCCCCGTAAGACAACAGGATGTTGAACCCGAAGAAGAAACAGAAGAAACTGATGAAGAAAAATTTGGAATTCCTGGTGAAGAGTTAACTGGAAGGAATTTTGCTTTTCAGACTTTTAATAAGGTAGAAAATCAAATTATGGACGCATATCAGAGCCTAGCCTCTTCTGGAGACAAAGAGCTATTTTATGATTATCTATTAACAAATCTTAAGTTGTATTTTGATAAGTTTGAAGATGAATTAGCTACTAGCTTAGAAGAACCCACCACACCTGAATATGAAGAAGAAACGGCAGCTGCCGAAGAAGAATTAGGTGGTGGCGAAGAGCTAACGTTGTAATTTATATTACTGCCAATTAATCATATTCAAAGACATTAAAATTGAATTAAAAAAAATCTAAAAAAAATGTATAATAATTAAAGAATTGATTAAAAAATATGAATTAATGAGATGACTTAATTGCCAACCATCCTACCAAGGATATCATATTTGCAAATATATTTTAAGTGAAAACATGACCTGGAAGAAAAGAAAATATCATGGAAAAAATGCACACTATAGCTTATCCAACAAGCTAAAGAGAGAAAACAAAACAACGGACGATTTTGAAATTGCATTAAACAAGTTATCTCTGGAAGAGGTTATTGGACTAAAATTAGAATTGGCATCTAAAATGTTTGGTGGAAAGTGCTTTGGAATTCCAATATACAAATCGATGCGCGACATTGTCAATGATGCTGTATTGAAATATGCTCTTTCTGCGTGTAGGACAAAAAAAGAAGCGGCTAGATTTTTAGGTTTGAGTTCACAAAATTTTAATAAATTATTAAAAAAATACAACGTTGAAACTTTTTTTGAAGAAACAAAAGAAAATACTTGATATTTAAGTATGTGTGTGATATAGTTATAGCAAGTTGTTAGGAGATGGCCTATAGCTCATTCTAGACTACGAGGGTGCTAAACTAGAATTATGTATTTTATGTTGTGCCTTCAATGACTCTCTTGAGGGAGATAATCAATCGATTAAAAGGAGTCTAGCGTTGTTGATGTGAAGAATCAACACCCTTCGTAGTATTTTTATTTACCATCTAGATATATGGGGGTGAAATGGTTTCGACGGAAAATGGATAAAAATAAGTGCAAGATTGTGTGAGTAGCACAATAAAAATACTCAATTTTATAAATGCCAACGATAACGTTGAATTTGATTATGCACTAGCTGCGTAATCTGGAGTTGTTAACACTTTATTAAAGAAGTTAATCTTTTTCCAGTTTTTAAGTTATAAAACTGGTGGTGAGCGCAGAAAATATATCATTTAGGTGGTATATGCATGGCAGCTAACGCCATAAAGTTAGTAAATGGATACCCTGATTAATCAGGTGGCTGGTGTTTAGGTGGTGAAGTGCCTATTCTTGTGAATGACTTATTTTTTGAGCTTTTTCGGACGTGGGTTCGACTCCCACCACCTCCACTAATAAATAAAGATTTTAACTATATATTACAGGGAGACTGTAATTATGAATGAAGAGAAATGGGACTTACCAGAGGATCCGCCAAATGATTTTGATTTTGTAGAAGCTTATGATGATGAGCCGGCTGCAGACGAAAGAATGTTGGAAGAAAACACTGCACCAAGCGCTATTAATTGTGCTTTTATTGGTGTCGGCGGTGGTGGCGGTAAATTAGCTAAAGCGTTTTTAGATGTTGGATTTAACAAAACCCTTCTTGTGAACACTACAGAAAAAGATCAACCTGAAGATATCAATCCAGAAAATTTTATTTTAATTCCAGGTGCTGATGGTGTTGGCAAAGATGTTAAACTGGGTAAAGAAATTTTATCAAATAATAGTACATTAGTTGAAGATGCCCTTAGAACTCGTGTAGGTAAAGTAGATTGGATTTTTGTGTTAGCAGGAGCAGGAGGTGGAACTGGTAGTGCTAGTTATGTATTACACAAAGATATAAGTCGTTATTTATCTTCCATTGGCTCGACTGGCAAAGTAATATATATTGTCAGTACACCATCTGCTCAAGAGCTTTTAAATCCGACAATTAAATCTAATTGTGAGCTGATGTTGAAAAATATAAACAAACACACACATATCATAATTGATAATGAAAAACAATTACAACTACTTCGCGGTAAAGTTGGAATGTTAAATATGTATCCTGCAGCTAATAAAAACTTTGCAAAATTATTAGCTCAGGTGTTTAAGTTGGCTGATGAAGCGTCACCTATACAAGCTTTTGATTCAAAAGATCTGGAAAGATGTCTTAACACTCCGGGTAGAATTTTACTAGGTAGTACAGTCGTAAGAGATCCTTCAAAAACAGATTTGGGATCTGCAGTATTTCAAGGTTGTTTAAAATCTTCTCCTTGTCCAACTGCGTCAAATAAATCAAAAACAGGAGCGCTTCTTTTGATTGCCACTCCAGAGATGGCTGATGACCCAGCAATTAGTAATCGATTAGAAGCTGCTTTTTCTTATGTAGGAGGCAGAGCAGACACTTTGTTTTCTGGTGTATATATTAGAAATAAACTTCCAGGTTTAATTGCCTTGACTTTGTTAGGAGGGATTGATGACAGATCAAAATAAGGTATGGAAAACTGTTGCAACTTTAAATAATTATGATTCAGCAGTTGTGCTAAAAGCAAAATTAGTAGAAGAATACACTCTTGTTAAAATTAAGAGGGGATATCCGGATATTTATAGAATTAAAGTATGGGATCCTCCAGTCGAGAAAAGCACGAGTAAAGAGACGCCGGCAACTTTGAAAAAAGGGAAATTTAAGAAAGGTCAAAATAACAGGAGAAAAGAGAAAAATGTCCAAAATAACAAGAAGGTTCACTCTGGACCACAGGGGTAAAAAGGTTTATATTGGAAGTACTGTTATTTTTAAAAAAAAGTTGTTTTTAGTAGAAGACATGCAGTATCTTTCATGGAATAAAATTCAATATTTGACATTGGTTGATGAAAAGAATAAAAATAAAAAAATTGAATTTGTCTCTCCAGAGGAAATTGCCTTGTGTTTTTGAAACAGCAACTTGGAGGGTGTAAATATGGTATTTAAATCATCAATCAGATATCTAGATTATGTTTGCGACCCCCCAACCATAACAATAGAAGCCAATTATCCAGCTGGAAGTATGTATTTGTTAATAGATTTAAAAGTTCACGATAAATCAGCACTTAATGCGCAATATAAATTGCATTTTACCAACAGCATCACCAAAGAAGATATTAATAAAAAAGTTAAAACCTTTTGTAATGCAATATTGTTATTTACTAAAGATGAAATATATGAATATGTCGACGAAGATAAAACTATGCTAGCCTTATATGCACATCAATACTTACAAGAAGTAAAGACTCGCACTGGAAGTCTTATTTGGAAAAGACCTTAAGAACGGAAAATATCTTTAAGTTCTAGTAAATCCATCACTTTCTTATAGGTCATATATTTGTGGAGATTTGAATTAATAAAAAGTTTTAAATCTTCGTATTCAGTGGAAAGTGTCATGACCATGAAATTGATAAACACTGAATGCACCATTCCAACCAATTCTCCTTTATGATTTACAATCATGGAGCCAGAACTTCCCGGAGCTGCAGGTAGTGTATACCAATCTGAATTGCCGTATCTTCCATTATAGCGACCCTCAAGAATTGGGGCAGCGTTTGGTTGAAATAAACCTCGCGGCGCCGCTATATTATATATACGATCTCCAGGTTTCGGTTTTTCGCGTGCTATACGCACTGCGCGCACATCGTTAGTTAAATCTTTTGCAAACATTAAACATACATCGATATCAACATCATAAGTTAAAACCTTAGCAGTGTATTTTTCTCCGTCCAATCTATAGACTCTATATCGTGAATGTATTTTGTCTGTTTGAAATTTTATTGGTGCAGCATCTGTGCAAACATGCGCAGCTGTAATAATAAAAGAGCCGTCGCTAACTACTTTCATAATAAAACCCGAAGCAGCTGAATCAAAATTCATAATTGCACATCGATCTTCAAAACATCTAGATATTGATAATCTTTTTTTTATGTGTACAAAAGATGTTCTGGGCAATATGTCGCTAGCTGTTGCTGTGTATTTAAGATTGGCGCTGCTGCAACTGCATGCATTGCAAAACAACGATGTTGTTAATAATATTAGAAAAAATACTGATATTTTTTTCTTCATTCATGAGTACCTCCTTTAATAATTATTAATTAAGAAAACAATTGTTCTTTTTACGTGAATATATTTTTTCTTTATGCTATAATCGTTGAGATAACTATTTATTTTGATAAAGAAATTTTTATGGCTAAAAAAATATATATCTTAGATACTAGTGTATATTTAACCGATGCACGTGCTTTGTCTTCATATGGCAATAATGATATTGTAATTCCATTAAAAGTCTTGGAAGAGGTGGATAAGCATAAAAAAAGACAAGATAGCGTAGGAACAAATGCGCGCAAAATTATTCGCAAATTAGATTCTTTAAGAGAGAAAGGAAGTCTCTTTAAAGGTATACGAATAGAAAAAGGTAAAGGGTTGGTCTCGGTAAAAAGATTCGAATCTATAGATTTACCACATGATTTTAATCCAACAATACCAGATAATGAAATCATTGGTGTGGCGTTAACTGAAAAAAGAAAAAATCCAAAAAGAAAAATAATTGTGGTTTCTCGTGATATTAATATGCGAGTTAAATGTGATGCTATTGGATTATTGACCGAAGATTATGTTACCAATCAAGTTGTCAAAGACACAACACACTTATACACAGGCTTTACTACACATTTAGTTGATGAGCAAATAATTGATCAATTTTATGCTGGAGAACAAATATTTGTATACAAAGAGGACGTTAAGTTAGAGCCAAATGAATTTTTAATGTTGGTGTCAAACTCCAACGAGAAAAAAACAGCTTTAGCAAGATTTTTTTCGTACTCCGAGCCTTTGAAGAGAATTAATGGAGAATATAAAAAAGGAATCTGGGGAGTAAAACCAAGAAACAAAGAACAGGCATTTGCTTTAGATCTTTTAATGGATCCAAAGATTAAAATTGTTACATTAGTAGGCAAAGCCGGTAGTGGAAAAACTCTATTAGCAATTGCAGCTGGCTTAGCACAAATGGTTGAAGAAACAAAAGAATCTATATATCGAAAATTAGTTGTTTCTAGACCAATTCAACCTCTGGGAAAAGATATTGGATATTTACCAGGCTCAATGGAAGAAAAAATGACTCCATGGTTGGCTCCGATTCAAGATAATCTTCAATATTTGATGGGTAACGATAAAGAAACTTTAGGAATATACATATCTCAGGGAATGATTGAAATTGAAGCTTTAACATATATACGAGGTCGATCAATTGCAAATGCATTAATGATTGTGGATGAAGCTCAAAACTTGACAGCACATGAATTAAAGACTATAATCACTAGAGTTGGCGAAGGAACTAAAATAGTTTTAACTGGAGATATAGAACAAATTGATAATGTGTATGTGGATGAGGTATCAAATGGCCTAGCATATGCTGTAGAAAAATTTAAAATGTATGAAATAGCAGGACACGTAACGCTAATAAAAGGCGAACGTAGTAAAGTTGCGACATTAGCAGCAAAAGTGCTTTAAATTCTTGACAAAGTTTATTAAAATGATATAATGATGGAGGTTTGATATGAATGTAGAGCAAACGAATAGTGAAAATCCGGATTTGTTAGAGCCAATTGAGCCGGATACTGAAGTGAAAAACTGGCTTGTTGAATATGTTGGAGAAAAATTAGCACCAGAGGATAATCAAGTGACTGTGGAAATGGTTATTAAGGTTGTGGCAAAAGAATTTCCAGAGTTTTTATTACCAGTTGCTGAAGAAAATTTTATTCGTGGATATCGGCAAGCATTGGACGATGTTGAAGAAGGGAAGCAGCTCGTGGAAGAAGAGACGGCCAAAAGACAACTTGAAACAGATGATTGAATATATTAAAGAATCTAATAGATCCGCACAACAAAATAATCGTGAAAGGCATATATACGGTACAATTCCAGTGTATCTAAAAGATCACCTATTAACAGATGTTGATCTAAATGCAGTATTGGCCGATGTGCAGCGATTAATTCCTAGGAAATTTGTATCAAATATTGACATTATTTATGTTGGAGATTTTAAAGATTTTCACAAGGACAATCGCGATTTTAATGCAATGTATGAACATGGCGCATTATACATTTCCAACGACCAAGATGATAAAAATGATATGATTGATGATATAGTTCATGAAATTGCGCATGCCGTTGAAGAGCAATATTATAAATATATTTATTCTGATAATAGTGTCGAAAGGGAGTTTTTAGGAAAAAGAAAAAGGCTATATCATATCTGCAAGCAAGAAGATTTAGAGCCTAGTTATAATCAATTTCTGGAAACAGAATATGATTTAAATTTTGATAATTATTTACACAAACAGGTAGGATATCCGACTTTAAATTCTTTAGTGATAGGATTGTTTTATTCCCCATACGCTGTTACTTCGTTAAGGGAGTATTTTGCTAATGGATTTGAAAACTATTTTTTAAAAGAACCAAATTATTTAAAAAAAATCAGTCCTTCCTTATACAAAAGAATTGATGATCTGGTCATGAATATTGAACCGGGAGGAAATAATGAAATATAATCTAGATTACGAATATGATATTAAAACTGTAGGAAACGAGTTAGTACTGATAGTTGAGTTGCGTGTTTATAAGTATAAACGAGATTTGCTTAATAAGCCAAAAATTTTTACCAATCGCGATGCGCAAGAATTGTTAGCGGAGAAAGAAGGATATAAGAATCTTCCATTGAAAAAGGCATGCCAGGCGTATAATAATGGCCTAGGATCTAATAAGGGAACATGGATTTTTCTTCTTCCAGAAACACAGAAAACAAATACGAAAGTTAAAACTAAGGCCCATCAGGCGCCCAAGGTCAAAGAGGTTGCAAAAAAAGAAAAGCAACCATCCAATACTCAAAAAGCCAATTCAACTATGGCCGCTATTAAAGCGTCACGTTCGAAAGGCAAAAAATAATAAGGTAATAATGTCTCACATATCTTTTTCAGAATTAAAAATTTGGGCTGACTGCCCTTTCAAACACAAATTAATTTACATTAACAAACTTAAGGGATTCGAGGGCAACGTGCACACAGCTTTTGGAAGCGCAGTTCATTCAGTGTGCGAACAAAAACTTTTAAATGAACATCTAGATGAAAAAAAGCACTTTCAAGAGATGTTTTTAAAGGAATTAGAATCCTTACCAGAGGATATCAAAAATAATTTAAATAAAAAATTAGTTAATGAAATGAGGTCACAGGGTGATATGTTGGCTCCATTGATTATTCCTGAGCTTAAAAATCATTTTGGAGAGTTTAAACTAATTTCTGTAGAGGAGCAACTTTTTGAACCAATAAAAGAATTTGTTAAAAATGAATTCGATTTTAAAGGTTTTATTGATTTAGTAATACAAACTCCAAATGGCAAATATCATGTTATTGATTGGAAAACGTGTTCTTGGGGATGGGATTCTCGCAGAAAGAATGAAAAAATGACAACCTATCAGTTAACATTTTATAAACATTACTGGGCATTAAAGCATAATGTTGACCCAGCTGATGTTGAGACTCATTTTGCCCTTTTAAAAAGAACGGCCAAGCACAACAATGTGGAAATATTTAGAGTCACAAGTGGGAAGAAAAAAACTGAAAATGCCCTTAAAATGTTAAAAAAAGTTTTATACAATATAAATAATAAAATGTATATAAAAAATAAGCTGTCATGTGTCGGTAGATATGGCGCATGCGATTTTTATAAAACCAAACATTGCCCATAAACAAGATTAAGGGGAAATAGTGAAAAAAAGAACAATTTTAACAATAAGTGATGTACCTTTTTCACCTTCTGGCGTAGCCGGCCAAACAAAATATATGATTGAAGCGATGCTCCGAACTGGTAAATATAAATTTATTAGTTTGGGTGGTGCAATCAAACACAAAGAATACAAACCTATTCGAACTCAAGAATGGGGAGATGATTGGATAGTGTTTCCAGTTGACGGATACGGAAACCAGGAAATAATACGATCTTTAATTCGAAATCATCGACCTGATATATTGTGGTTTATGACAGATCCAAGATTCTGGGAGTGGCTATGGCTAATGGAGCATGAAATCAGGCCACAGGTGCCAATGGTTTATTATCATGTGTGGGATAATTATCCATATCCGGATTTTAATAAATCGGCATACGAATCTAATGATTTGGTCGCCACGATATCCAAAGTTACAGATGATATTGTAAAAACTGTTGCTCCCGGCGTGGAATCTGTTTATGTGCCACATTCCGTAGATACAAATGTTTTTAAAAAGTATTCACGTGAACCTATAGAAGAATTCTCCAAGAAGGGTTTCGGAAAGAATTTTGATAAAAATAAGAAAATTTTCTTTTGGAATAACAGAAACGCTAGAAGAAAACAAAGCGGTTCGTTGATTTTTTGGTTTAAAGAGTTTTTAGATATTGTTGGCCATGAAAATGCGTCTCTTGTTATGCATACGGACGTGAATGACGAACATGGACAAGATTTGAAAAAAATAATAGAGTATTTAAATCTGACAAATGGCCAAGTATATTTTTCCACACAAAAGGTTGATCAAAAAACGTTAGCTTTAATGTATAATATGGCTGATTGCACAATTAATATCTCAGATGCAGAGGGTTTTGGATTAGCAACGTTAGAATCGTTAGCTTGTGAAACACCTATTATAGTTAATATGACAGGAGGTTTGCAGGAACAAGTAACAGATGGTGAGAGTTGGTTTGGTGTTGGAATCGAACCAACCTCCAAAGCGGTAATCGGCTCTCAAACTATTCCATATATTCGCGAGGATAGGCTGTCTCAAGAAGTTGTTGTTAACGCCTTGTTAAAAATTTATAATATGTCCAAAGAAGAGTTAACAAAATTAGGAAAAATGGGAAGAAATCATGTCATGACCAATTATAATTTTGAAAAATATGGTAAACAATGGGATGAAGTGTTTACGATGATAATAGAAAAACATGGTTCGTGGAAAAACAGAAAAAATTATAAATCCTGGGAATGCAAGGAAGTGATATGATTAAAAAAGTTTTAATACGTGGTCCAGCTTTAACGAGAAGTGGCTATGGAGAACATACTAGATTTGTGCTTAGGTCGCTTCGAAGTCGTCAAGAACAATTTGATATATATCTTCACACCACCAACTGGGGAGAAACCGGCTGGCTTAAGGACGATGATGAAGAAAGAAAATGGATGGACTCCTTACTGGTAAAAACCATAGAACACGAACAAAGAAATGGTACGTATGATATATCATTTCAAGTTACAATACCAAATGAGTGGGAACGCTTAGCGCCGGTTAATATTGGAGTTACAGCCGGAATAGAAACAACAAGAATTGCGCCCATTTGGCTAGAGCGCGCCAATATGATGGATAGAGTAATTACGATATCAGAGCATTCCAAAAAAGGTTTCATAAACACTGTTTATAAAGGCACACACAAAGATACAAATCAAGAAATGGTTCTTAAATGTGAAACGCCTGTGCATGTTGTACATTACCCGGTTAGAAAACATGATGTAGTTGATTTGGATATTGACTTTGAGCCTGATTTTAATTTCTTGGTCATGGCTCAGTGGGGCCCAAGAAAAAACTTGGTTAATACTATTAATTGGTTTGTTGAAGAATTTATAGATCAAAATGTTGGATTGGTACTTAAAATTTTTGGTAGAAATAATTCTATAATAGACCGCCGTGCAGGCTACACACAAATTAGTGAGCTTCTTGCAAGATATCCACAAAGAAAATGTAAAGTTTATTTATTGCATGGAGACATGACAGATCAAGAAATTTATAGCCTCTATCACCATCAAAAAATTAATGCTTTTGTATCTCTAGCTCATGGCGAGGGTTTTGGTTTACCATTATTTGAGGCAGCTTATTGTGGTATGCCAGTTATTGCACCAGATTGGAGCGGACATGTAGATTTTCTATACATGCCAGTCAAAAATAAAAAAGGAAAAATTAGAAATCGTGCAGCATATGCTAAAGTTGATTATGACCTAGGCCCTATACAGAAAGAAGTTGTTTGGGATGGCGTTTTGTTGGCAGACTCGATGTGGTGTTATCCGAAACAAGGAAGTTACAAAATGAAGCTTTGCGAAATATACAAAGAACATGGAAGGTACAAAAAAGCTGCAAAACAATTGCAAAACCATATACTAGAAAATTTCACCCCAGAGCAACAATATGAGAAATTTTTAAATTCTGCGTTTGGTGAGGTGGTAATAGAAAATTTTGATTATATTTTTGTGAGCGATATGTTTTCTGAGGAAATAGGAACTGGAACAGGTGTCGGTGGCGCCGAGCTAAGCTTGCAGAATCTTATTGATGAATGTGCAAGCAAGAGTGTCAATATAAATTCAAGAAGTTTGTCTAAAGAGATATTAACTACTCATGCCGGCAAAAAATGGATTTTTGGCAATTATAGCACTGCCGATTTTAACTTGTTAAATCTATTTGCTGAAAACGGTGTTGATTATTCCGTGGTTGAATTTGATTATAAATTTTGCAGATATAGAAATTTAGATTTACATAAGCTTTTAGAGAGCGAAGAATGTACGTGCGCCAAGCATACTCATGGAAAAAGTATTGATAAATTTTTAAGCGGTGCCAAAAATATATTTTTTATGTCTGAAAAACAAAGAGACATCCATTTAAAAGAACTACCGAATTTGGATGCTAATAAGTGTATTGTTCTTTCTTCTGTGTTCAATGAAGAAAAACTAGACAAAATGAAAAAGTTGAGAGAGGGAAATAAAGACAATAAAAATAATGTCTGGGTTGCTCTAGGTACAGATAATTGGGTTAAAGGATCTAAAACTGCGCAGCAGTGGTGTAAAGAAAATAATTTGGATTTTGCAGTTTTGGAAAATAAGACTCACGATGAGGCTTTATCAATGCTAGCTGGAGCTAAAGGTTTGTGTTTTACGCCGGCCGGTGCAGATACATGCCCTAGATTAGTTATTGAAGCTAAACTTCTTGGTTGTGAGCTACATTTAAACGAAAATGTGCAACACACTGAAGAAGAATGGTTTAATACTGATGATTTAAATAAAATAGATTCTTATTTGCGTGAAGTTCCACAAAGATTCTGGAGCCACTTTAGTGAGTGACATTATTCAAACTTTGTGGATAGGTGATGATCTGTCTCCAATGGAAAGACTGTGCTTGTCTTCCTTTGTATATCACGGTCATGACGTACACTTGTATGTTTATTCTGACGTTAAAGGTATACCTGATGGTGTGGTTGTAAAAGATGGGAATGAGATATTACCTGAAGATATGATCTTCTTGTACAAAGACCATAAAAGCTTTTCAGGGTTTTCAAATTATTTTAGATATAAATTAGTTTTAGAAAAAGGCGGATATTGGATTGACGCCGACATGGTTTGTTTAAAAAAGTTTGATTTTGATACTCCTTTCGTGTTTTCTTCTGAAGAGGTTTTACCTCTCCGACAAAATAATACACATATTAATGCCGGCATAATTAAGGCACCAAAAAGAAGCCCGGCAATACAGCATGCTTTTGATGTGTGCATGTCTAAAGATAGAGAAAATCTGGTTTGGGGCGAGATTGGTCCCAGGTTGGTTAAATCAACGGTAGAAAAATTTAATCTTCAGCAGTTTGTTAAATCATATAAGACTTTTTGTCCAATTGCTGGGTGTGAGTGGTTTTTGTTAATCAATCCAGAATATAAGTTTGATTTTGAAGATGAAGGAATTTATGGAATTCACTTGTGGAATGAAATGTGGCGAAGATCAAACGTAGATAAAAGTTTAAACTTTCATCCCGATTCTTTATATGAAAAGCTTAAAAGGAAATATTTGTAATGTGTAGTAAAAAAATGAGACAAATTAATATTAGAGAAAAACTCAAAGAAATTGGCATGCCGCTTGAAGAGCTTAATTTGGGCAACTTTGATCAAATTGGTGAATATACTGCGAAAAAAACTAGATCTCCAGACAGCACACTTTATAAATCTGTTGGATGTTTTTTTCGCCCAAACTATGAAAGAGGATTGCTTATTTATAGTTTGATTAAAAAATATAATCTTACGTCATTTTTAGAAATTGGCTTTGGAAGAGGATACGGTACTTTTTGTGCGGCCATGGCCCTACAAGAAAATGGTGGAGGAAAAATTATCACAATTGATCCATTGTTTAGTGATAAAAACACGAAGCAGCATCTAGATAGATTAAAAGATACTTTTCCAAGAGAATGGTTTTTTACAAATGAAATTCAATACCTATCAGGTTATTCTCAATCTATTTTACCATCATTAAATGAGAAATTTGATCTTATTTATATTGATGGCGACCATACGTATAAAGCTACAAAATGTGATTGGCTAAACACTAAAGGCAAGTTTAATAAGTTTCTTCTTTTTGATGATTATCATCTTCCAACGAAAAAACAAAAAGATATTGAATGTGCCAAAGCAATTGATGAAATAGATGATTTTGATAAAGAGCTTATTATCATGGATAGGAGAATATTTTTTGATGATCGTAGAATTCCGGATGAGGATATTGACTATGGGCAGGTTTTAATTGAAAGAAGATCTCTGTGAAAGTTTTATTTCTTTGTGATAAAAATTCGTATGTTACGAAGATGTCGAGAGTCCGGTACCATTCTATAGAAGCCATTGGTAAGATTTGTGAATTAAAATGGTCTGGAACAAATTGGGAAAACTATGACAACAGTTTAACAGTCCAAGATAATATTGATATTTTATATGCAGGCAAAGAAAAACCAGATGTAGTAATAGCTTATAAGCCGTTAGAGTTAAATGAGTTTTCCAAGGTAAAGCAAACAAAGTGTATTCGTTACAATGAAATGTACGATATTAAGTGGACAAGGAAAGAAATAGATGAAAG
>Ga0080013_1001641_pt1 | contig 28871 bp, 57 predicted proteins | sample ETNvirenome_6_85_FD_69236 | JGI IMG/M metagenome (GOLD analysis project Ga0080013, IMG submission 69236) | Marine viral communities from the Pacific Ocean - ETNP_6_85 (SPADES assembly) (version 2) | ecosystem: Environmental > Aquatic > Marine > Oceanic | place: Pacific Ocean | collected 2013-06-19 | reverse complement strand
CCATTCTCACTAAAGGATCTTGTCCTTTTTTAAGAATCTTTCTTCTTCTAGCATATTTTAATCCTGTATATACTTTATATAAATCTTTTGGTATCATCTGCCTTTACCCTTTTTCTTGTTTTTCTTATTCTTCTTTTTAGAGTGTTTACCCTTACGTTTCTTGTGAACCTTCTTTTCGTGTTTATACCCGTATTTAGGCTTGGTCATTAATCGTCTCGGTCAAGAATGTCCCAAGCTACTGCTCCAGTAGCACCCCATCCGTATGCTTTGTGGTGTTTTCTAATATGCTTGCCTGCTTCTTTTCCTCTAAGAGCAAGTCCTTGCATAGCCTGACCACCTCTGTATCTTGCTTGGTTGCCAAAGCCACCTTTTATTGCTTTAAAGGTTCTTTTACCGCCATGCTTACCTGTAAAAGGTTTATCTACCAGTTTTGCTGATTTTTGTAGCTTTAAACCTCTAGCCGATAAGCCTACTTTTTTTCTCGCTATGCCTCCGCCTTTGTATAAGGCTTTAAGCATGCGATAGCCTATTTTCCCTCCTCGGAAAATGCCATATATTGCCATGTTGTTCTCCTTCTTTTGTTGTTGTTGTTATGGTCCTGTATCTAACCCCCCTATATCATCAATCGACAACGATGTCGATTTGATGAGGGTGAAATCAAAACCCGTTAATTAAATAATACAATGTCGAATCGCAAGCGATTCGGCTTTGTCTTTGTCATTTTCACTTGACTGTCACTTCGTGAAAGCCAAGCGATAATGTAGTTGGTTTTTATTATTACTTGCGTGTGAGATATCTTAAAATGAGCACACAGAGTAAAATGGCTTGTGTCGCGTAAGTCCTTTGGGCGGCTAGACACTTGCCGATGTCAGTAATAATATTAATATTTCGGTAGTCAGTATACATTGAGCTAAATTCATTGATATATTGATTGCCGAATTACTCTCAAATCGTTGATATTCCTATCTATGTTGATTGATAGATTAGGGATAGCAACATATAAATAAGCCTATTTCAGCTTGTCTTAGCGAAAGCCTCATAGGCAGAAAGGATAGTATGAATATAAGTAAAACAATTGAAGATACTTGGGATAAAAGTATTGATAGTATCAAGAAGACTTACAATGATACTCAATTAAATCCTTTTAAGTTCCCAGAAAAACTAAAAGTTGAGTTTACTATAAACTATAAAGAAAGTTTGAAATCATTACCAAAGACAAAAGAAGATTTACAAGTACTTTCTAGTTTTATTAAACTTATAAAGAAAGAAATAGTTAAGGAGCTTAAATAGTATGTTAAATTACAATCAAGAGTTGATTGTGGATAGTGATACTCATAGACATGGTAGTTATTATGCTAATGTTTATGAGTTTCCTTTCCCAGAACAATCAACAGTTGAACATAGAGATAAAGAGATGAGGAGAATGACAACAAAATTTCCTCTCTCTAGTGATAGTAAATTTTGTCAGAAAGGAGATTAATATGGCAATTCAAACATCATTTGTTGAACGAACACCTGAACAAAAATCAGAGTGGGTAGAGCAACAAAGAGCATTAGGTAATAAGAATATATTATCTAAAAGAGACTGGTACAAGAAAAATGAAACTCGTATCATGCTTGAAAACTTGGCAACCAAGCAAAATATAATGGGAACCAAGCAAAATACAATGGATAAGAAGATGGATTTAATTCTATCTAAATTACCTAAATAAATATAATATGGGTTATGCCCTCACTGGTTGTAGGGCATAGCCCTTAAAAAATTAACTCTTATGAAAGGAGAGAGTATGAAGATAGTTAATTTAAAATATAATAGAGATTGTATAAAAATTGATAGAAGTACGATATTTGGAAATCCATTTAGAATAGGTATTGATGGTGATAGGGAAGAAGTAATTAAGAAATATGAAGAATGGATAATGAAAGATAAACAAGAAATTTTAAGAAATAAAATGAAAAAGGAATTAAAAGGTAAAACATTAGGATGTTGGTGTAAACCATTATCATGTCATGGTGATATAATAATTAAAATAACTAAATAACCTTAACTTTTATGAAAGGAGATAATATGCCAGTAGAAGAGTATAAAGGTTTTCATATTTTTGTATATTATAGAGGGAAGACACCACATTATAGAGTATGGACTAAAGACTTTGATGATTTATCACCTGGAAAGTTCAGGTCTATTAAATCAGCAAGAAAATATATTAAGGAGGAGTTAGTATGAATAGAACTAAAAAATATCAATACTTATATTTATTAAATAAAATACATACAAGGTGTGAAAATCATAGCTGGTATCTTGATGTAATGGGTTCCCATAATAAAAAGGAAGAGGATAGAATTAATTTTTATTATGATTGGTTAAGTTCTATTAATGCTAAATATAATTTATGCAAAGGAGGAGTTAGTATGAAAAAAGATAATAGACCATATGCTGAAATAGTGGATGAAGGCATAAAAAAACAAAACGAAGAATTTAAAAATGCTTTAAAGAGAGCAGGATGGACTAATGATGAAGATATTAATTGGAACTATGATAGTCCAGAATGGAATAAAAAGGAAAGAGAGGATACATGAATAATTTTGAAGAAGTAACATTAAAGTCAGGAACAGGTGATTTCTTAAGACATAAGTGTACTGAAGTACATCAACCTGAACATATATATATATTCGATTTAGAGTGTAAGCAATGTGACTATAAGACTAAAGTAAGTCTTAAATCACAAGATCTATTCAATTATCATCAAGGGAAATATATCCAAGATGCATTTCCATACATAAGCCAAGCAACAAGGGGATTAATGATAGATGGTGTATGTCATAAATGCTGGGATAAGATGTTTCCAGAAGATATTGATGAAGAACTACATTTACAAGAATAATCAGAAAGGAATAGAGAGTATGGGATATACAAATTATTATAATCAATCAGCTGATTTCACTGATAAAGAATGGAATCAAATAAAAGATGAGTTTGAGTATATAAAAGAAATAGCAGGAGATAGTATAGTTATACAATCAAATGGAGAAAAATGGATTCAATTTAATGGTAATCCAGGGTGTGAGTCATTTTATATATCTAAATATGCAAAAACTGAAAAAGATTATGAAGATCAAGATCTTACATTTCATTTCTGTAAAACAAGAGAACTACCATATGATATATATGTATGGCATATGTTAGTGTTCATTATGGGATTAAAAAGAACTAATGAAAAGAAAGATTTTGAAATATCTAGGGATAGATAATGTTCAAAGTAATACTAAAAAACAAATTCAGAGAGAAGAAGATAAATCTAAGCGTAGCAGTAAGAGTAATGTATAATCAGCCTTTTACTGGATCTATACAGAGTGAGCATATCAAATGGTGGAAAAAATATCTGATTAAGATTATCTACCAGGAGATACTATACCCTAAGGAAGGGTGGATACAGTTATTTAAAATATATAGAGAAGGGAAGCCATCTATTAGAGTAATAACAACGCCAACCAGCTCGTCTGGGCGAGAGCTGCTTGTCTTAAATAAACTATACGGAGAGGAGGAATATCGTGAGCAGAAGAGCAAGAAAAAATTGGAACAATTTAGAAATAAGCAAAAAAATAGCAAAACAATTAGTATTACATAGATTGTGGAATGAATTACCACAAAGAGAGCTAGCTAAGGATATTAATGCAACATTTCAACAATATCAAAAAATAGAAAAATGTGTAAATAGAATATTTGCAGAACAGTTAGTATCTATATGTAAAAATAGAAAATGGGATTCATCTGTAATTCTACAAGGCAATCCAGAAGATACTATTAGAGAGTGGATAAAAGAATTTAATGTAGATGCATTACCACATAAATACTACAAAGTTATCAATCAATGGGAAATGATAGATAAAAATGCAGAAAATAATTATTACAGAGGAAGGGAGATTGAATGAATGGAATTATTAATTTTGTTCGATTTATTACTTATAGTATTGCTGCTGTAGCTGTAAGGAAAAGCTGGAATTGGCTCACTGCTGATGTCGATCCAATTCCTGGGACTAAGGAATTTAACAGGGAACTGTTGGATAGTGAGACAAAGTATAAACGACTAAGAAAAAAAAAGGAGGAATATAATGACTCGTCTCGAAGAATACGGTGATCTAGCAATTAGAGCACTAACATACGTACCAAGACTATGTATTGGTGTATATAACGCAGTCGAAAGACATATGCCAAGCACATTAGAATGTAATTACGAGATCAAAAAGAAAGAATATGAGATCGTAAGAAAAAAGGAGGATAAAAATGGAACAAGTACAAACACAAAAGAAAAAGCCAGTGGTTGATATGACTCCAGATGAGAGAAAATCTCATGTATGGACTCGTAAGAAACTAGGCATTTTAGAGGTTATAGTTGAATCATATTATGGAGTAGCTGATAGAGTTATCAATGATTCAAGACATAAAGGTTTACCTCAATATGTTCAAAGTGCTGCAATAGCTACAAATTTTATAGCATTTAGAGAAATGTGTAAAGATCTAAGAGCTATAGATTTAAGTGCAGAAGATATGATTGACATATCTAAAAAAGCTGAAAGAAAATCAGCATAAATAAATTGGCTATAAGCCCTATCTTTTTGTAGGGCTTATTGCCCTAATAAGGAGGATAAAATGGATCTAGAAAAAATGTTAAGAGATACTACAGATCATAGTAATTATGCTAGATGGGGTGGACATTTGAATGCTTTACAGGATTTAGCAAAGCATATTGACTCTATTTGTAAAGATCATGAACCACCTTTTGTAGCTACAGAAATAATGGAATATATTTTAGCTGAAAGTAAAAAATATAATGACCTTATGAATACTACAGAGACAGGTAGAATATTAAATAAAGCTAGAGGACTCAATGAACATAAATCTTAAAGATGCAGATGAAAATGAGTTAAAGTATTATCAAATTGCTTTAATGCATGCTATGAACTATTGTCAGGATCAATTAATAAGAATAAAAACTAAGTTAGACAAAATAAAGAAAGAAAATAAAAATGTTAAGCGAAGATGAACAGTTAAGAAAGATTGATAAAGCTACCGACAATGCTTTAACTGAAATAGAAGCAGAGAGAGAAAATAAACCAAGAGACTATATAGCCGAATGGTTTAAATGGGTAGCTAAAGTAAGTAAGTATTTCAGAAAACATATACTACATTAAGGAGGAAATATGGAAATAAAAAATATTGTAAGATCAAATATTAAAATACTTATGCATCAAAAAAAAGTATCAATAAATGATATTATTACAAAATATAATATTTCTAAATCAACTATGTATAAACACCTTAGAGGAGATTTATGTATATCTTTAGAAAAATTAGATATGATCAAAGATGCATTAAATGTTAGTTTTTCTTTAATATTAAGTGAACAATTTTATAATATAAATAAAAATTCTAAATATGCTAATAGGAAATACTATCCAAATTTAAATGATAAAGAAACATATGAAAGAAATAAAACAATTTATTATCATAGAGTTATTTCTGACAAAAAGAAAACCTTACAAGAGTTAGGAACAATGTTTAATATCTCAAGAGAAAGAGTTAGACAAATTCAATGTGAAGTAGTTAAAAGAAAATTAAACGAATAGGAGGAAATATGGAAAAATATACAGAGACAGATGTTATTAAGCGATTTGAAAAAGTTGTAAAGGATAGGATGACTGTAAGGGTTTTCAATGCAATGCCAAGAACATACAGGGATGTATTTTTACTTTCAGAAGTAAGAGCAGAAATGACTAGGTATATAGTAAAATTATTAAATTGTGATAAAAATGTTAATAATAGAATTCAATATCTAGCTGATGATATTGATAAACAAAGGGAGGAGGAAAAATGGATATTAAAAAAATAAACGAAGAACTCGAACCTAAAATACCAGAATTAATGAATCCAAACGGATATCCAACAAGAAAGTATGGAGTAATGGGTTTAGCTTTAGGTTACGAATTACATGCTAGATTAAAAAAATATGCAATACAAAAAGGATTTAGTATGTCTAAATTAATTAAGATATTAGTAAAAAACTACTTAGATGAAATGGAGATAAAATGAGTGCATTAGCAATAAGTGAAGATGTTAAGTTTGATTGTGAAAGAAAACAATTAAGTTATGCATCAAAAGCATTAGAAGAATGTAATGCTGAAGATTTAGATGAAGCATATAAATCGGTAAATAGATATGCCATTGTAAGAAAAGATACAGGTAAGCTATTAGGTATACATAGTGATGAGTATATCATTAGACCTTATTACGAATTAGCTGAGAAAGTTAATGATGTAATTGAACAAACTATCAATCTAGATAAATATGAAATAGAAACAGTTGATAGAATTCATGAAGGTGGAAAGAAGTATACTAGATTAGTAAATTTCTGGAGTGAAGAAATTAATATGGATAATTTTGATAGTCTAAGCAAGAAAGAAAAGATTATTCCACAGTTAAGAATCTATTCATCATTGGATGGACAATGGGGACAACAGATTATGTGGAGTTCAGTTTATGTAATATGTCTAAATGGTATGGTAAGACCTGATTGGACATTTACTGTATATACTAAACATAATAAAAAAGAAGATATATCATTTACTTTAAATGATTTTCAATCGGGAATAATTGCACATAAAGAATTAGGTAGAGATCTATTTAAGATGATGCAAAAAGGAATAACAAATCCTGCAGTAGATCATTTATTTAAGAAGACATTAGCAAAGAAACCTGCTAAGTTAGATACTAATGATGCTAGTGAGAATGTAATGAGAGCTTTAAGTGATCTATGGGAAAGATATTCTCAAAGATATGGCAATACATTATTTGCAGTTTATCAAACAGCAACTGATTGGTCTAGCAATCCTGATACAAGAGGTGCAATACATAATGTATCTAGGAAACGTGAAAGACAGGTTGCTGAAATGTTAAGTTCTAGTGAATGGTTAGGATTATATGAATAATGGTAATGAAGGACTTGAAAATCTAAAAGAGCTAGAAAAACTAGAGTTAATTATTAATAAGTTTAAGCAATTAATTACTGAACAGGAATCTGAAATTGAAACTCTTAAAAAAGAGATTGCTTTAGTTAGAGAAGATGGTCAAATTGAAATTCTAAGATTAAATAAGTTGTTAACAGAAGCTATCTTTACAAGAGAACAACGTATAAGAGAACTAGAGCAAATCAGTAAAGAGCATCAAGATCAAAATGGTAAACTTCAAAAAAGATTATCTCAGTATGAAGATAAAGCTGCACATTATAGAAGAAAGGCAGTACTATGAAAGTTATGATAAATAAAGCTGAAGAAGTAAATAAAATGGAAAATCGTTTAGATGATGTAAAAGAAGCTATTGTACAGTTAGAAGATATTATAAAGAAAGGGCGTTTACATGATGCAGATTCTTTAGAGTTGCAAAAATGGCTTAAAAGGTATAAATCTGATGCAGAACAATACGATGTTCATTTAACAGAAATGAGGCAAGCACGTGGATAATATGGAAAATAAACTAAGAGCTATAGTTGCTACCAAGCAATTAGAAGTTGATACATTAAAACGTAGACTAAGAGAAACGGAGGATAAGTTAGCACATGAATATAACACCAGACTCAGAGCTGACAAGACTAGAAAAAAGACAGTCAGGGTTACAGAGAGTAGCGACAGCGATAAATGATTTAACTATTTATGGAATATATCCTACAAATTTTCCAAAATTAGTTAATGCTTTAGAGCATAGTAAAGATCATATTAAAGCTGAAATACAATCTACTAAAAAACGTATCATTGAATTAGGTGGACAGACTGTTGAAGAAACTTGGACAGATCCTCTAGTTAATGAATTCAAAGATAAAATCATTGATAGTTATGCAAAAAAAGGAATTTAAGAATTCTATTTTATTTGGCTAAGTTCTTAGTGATCAAATCATATGACCAAGTAAGTAGACAGAGCCTGGTGGGAGACTGCCAGGTTCGTTAAGCCAATCAAGCGGTCGCTATATGTTAATACATTGGCTTTTAATAGGGAGGGAGTTAAATTGATATAAGGCTTTTAGCTCCCTTGCCTTAAATCCAATTCTTAGGAATACAAATAACTTCCCCAAATTCAATTGACTTATCATCAGGATCTTTAGAGTAAGTACCAAAGATCTTTATATGATCGTCAGTATCTTCAAAGATCCAACCCTTAGATTTAGATAGAGCTGGTCTCAGCTTCTTCATCTGTTCAAAGTTAAGCCAACCTGTATGCGATTGAGCATCTCTCCAATTGAGAGTATCTTTAATAGGTTTGTAAGGAAAATCTGGACTAGGTTTTCTCTTTTTAATGTAACGTCTTTTTACCATGGCTCCAGATGAACGTATCTTGATCGTTCTCTTCAAATTTTCTAATAACGTCTACAGGTACTTCTTGACCTTCTTCTTCAAAAACAAGTTGAAGGTAAGTACTGTATATAATAGCTAAAGCCATAGCGTCTGCTGCTCGTACTGATAAACCAGGGTGTTGAGACCTGATAAAATCACCGATAGCATTAGGTTTTATATCCTTGATAAATTTATCAGAATATAATTTCTTATTAGTTGGAAATTTAAGTATTGAAGCCATAATTTTTACACCTCTGGCGAGGATAATACATTCTATAATTTGGGTTGCACTATAAAGTCAAGATGCTTTTTGATCTTAGGTACAAGATTGTGATAGAGCTTAACCCAAAGAATTGTTTCATCTTCAAAGAAAGCTAAAGACTTCTTTTGATCTAAATGGTACTGATATAGTGTGTTAGCTATGTGTTCAGTATCTATATCTAGATATTTCCAGAAATCTTTCTCACCTTTACCACAGGTATGAAGTTGAGAATGATGTATGAAACATAGAGGAATAGCCCATTGATCACCAGTCTTTTGACCAAAACCTCTAGGCATAGCAAATGTTAAATGATGTGCCTGACAGGGCTTAGTAAAGCAGAGAATACAAGGCTGACTACTTACCCATTTCAGGTATTTTATATCTTTTAGCCTTTGTACCTTGTCCCCTGATAGTATTTCTAACTTTTTCGTACCCATAATAAATAGCTAGAGCAGTTAATCCTTCATGAACATTATTAGATGCTCTACGTTCTGTTATACCAAATTTGTGAGCAATTTCAATGATACCATAATTCTCCCAGCAAAAGAACTTGAGAATTTTTTCATAGTGAGATCCAATCTCTTCACTAATTCGTACCATTTCAAAAATGGCTCCAAGTTTAGAGATTAACATATCAGGTTTAGAACCATCTATTCTAACATCTTGAACACATGATTTAAGTCCTGATGTAGCAATCTCACAGAGTCTTCTGTATCTAGAACCTGCTTCATACTTATTAACAGAAATAAGTTTACGATGTAACATATAGGAAAGACGGGATTCTCTAATGTTATACCAGACTTTCTTCTTATTAATAATAGTAGATATGAGTTCAGGCTTTTCTATCTGACGCATTAATTAGATTTATAAAACCTTTCTAATTCTTTATCAACAAACTCTTTAAAATTAGAGTTAGACTGATAAAATTTAGATAAACGATAAACTCTGTTTTTATGCTTACATCCATGGAAACGAGCAATAAGGCTCTTGCACCCATACTTGTGTGTAGGCTGCAATAGCCAACATAAGATGATAGAAAGATTATAGTTCTTATATTCTTCTCTATCTCTGATATCCTTTTTGCCTTTCAAGGCATCTAAGGATATGTTATAAGTTTTTGAACAATACTTTTGTATACTAGAAATCATAAGGAGGAAATTATGCTTAATATTGAATATCGACATTCTGCATCTAAAGGTAATACGTTTATTGATTGTCCGCCATTTTGGATAATCCATGAACTATATGAACATGAATCTAAACCAAATGCGAGGATGAAGATGGGACTAGCTGCTGAAGAGGCAGCATATTATTCACTTAAACAAAAATTAAGTGAAGATGCTACCACAAAAATAGCTAAAGACAAATATATTTTAACACATGAAGGAAATGAAGATGATGATGAATGTGTATGGTCTGCACATATAGCCAACAGATTCGTTAATGAGTTAAAACAATTTGGTGAAATGGTATCTTGGCAGAATGAAAAACAAGTACCAGGTAAAAAATGGGGACTAAAATATGATGTAGTGGGTAAAACTGACTTCGAATTCGAAGATGTTATAATTGATACTAAAGCTACAGCATATATTAGAAGATTAAAGGCAGGACATGTAGATCCTAAATGGTATCCAAAAGAGGCTGATTTAAGACAACAATTCTTATATCGTGAACTTTTTGGTAAGAATACTGCGTTATTATACTGTTCATATAAGGATTCTCATGCAGTAGATTTGGCAGATAGAATAGGTTATTTAGAACAAATGCTACAAGCCTTTAGAACAATAGAACATATCTTAAAGATAGCGAAAAATAAGAAGGATATTGTACGAATGTATCCTTTGACATTCGACAATTTCCGATGGAAAGGATCTCCTGATGCAAAGGAATTCGCTACAAAGGTATGGTCAGAGGCTTTCAAATAATGTATAGATTTGTATGCATAAAATCGGAAGTATAATTAAACAAATAAATAAAAGGAGTAAAATGGAAACACAAACATTTGAATGTAAATTTAAACGTGCATTTGAAAAAGACAATGGTGGTGTAACTTTATACATTACTAAAGACGATGGTACAGATATGACTATATATGGTGAAGCTCTAGGTACTTCAAGATGGCAACAAGGTGCCAGATTAAAGATAGCAGCTCAACCAGTTAGGACAAGCAAGAATGGTAAACAATATCAAACTGCTACATCTATTGAAAATCTTGATGGTGAAGTAGCTGTACCAGAAAATAATATGGTAAGTCCACAAGGAGTTAAAACTGTTAAAGATTTAAGTGCTCAATGGAAAGAAAAATACAGATTAACTATGAGTAACTTATTAGCATCTTGGTTAAGTTCTGGAAAAGAATTAACTCCAGAAGCTCACAAGACTATAGATCTAATTGTTAGAGATATATTAGATGCTAAATATGACGGAGAAGTAGCTCCGTTCTAAACCGAATAGTTGTGCATGACTCCCTTTAATACCCAATACATAATCATGTACGACTTGCTAGGTGGGAGTGTTAATTAACTATGAAAGGAAAATTGTTAAGAAACTATATGGCTCCCACCTGGTTAACTAAAAATTAAGGAAAATAATATGAATAACGATGACGTATGGAATAGTAATAATATAGGTAGTATAGATAAAAAAATAAATCAGTCAGCCAAGGATAATTTAGATGGTTTAGAAAGCAGTTTAAATCACATGAAACTTATGGATCTTGAAGAATTTCAAATTCAAGCAAAAGAAATGATTGATGATTGCTCAAAAGAAGAAATTAAAAAAGTTCTTAAATTACTTATTGAGATATCAAGGAACTCTTATGAAGAAGAATAATTATGGAAATAATAATGTTAATAATCCATTTATTAAATGGAGAGATAGCAAAGATCCCTATGGGGATTGTTGCTAGTGAACTTACTTGTAGTAGTGCGTTAGAAAAAATAGTAGATACTCAAGAAGATAAAACAGCTATTGCTTTTAATGGTGTACAAGTAGTAGCTTATTACTGTAAGAACAATAAAGGAGATTGGATACCATGATAACAGAAGATAGATTAGAACAGGCTTTAAAGTATATAGCTGATACTGATGAGAGTAGTGCTGAAGCAAGTGCTAATGTTAAATACTTGGATAGACTTCTTAAAAGAAAAAAAGCATTATTCATTACAGGTGAACAAACTTTAAAGTCTATCTCTGCCAAAGAACAGGGATTCTATGCATCAGATACTTATAAGAATGCAGTAGAAGAATTATTTAATGCAGATGTTAAGGCTGCTACAATGGAAAATAAAAGAGATAAAGAAGGTCTTATAATAGATTTATTCAGAACACTAGAGGCTAGTAGACGTAAACATAATATATGATTTATAAGTTTAAAGTATGGTCTTGGAAACCTATGTATACAGAAATTTATCTTGTTGCTTTAGAAGATGATGAAGCTGTTAATACTTTTAAGAAATTAAATAAAGATGAATTTGTTTGGAAAGTAGATTCAATGAGAAATGAAAGAGTTACATATGAAGTAATTAAAGATGCACAGATGGAACCAAGAAAAGATACAGAGAATACAGAATCAAGAACTGAGTCCTGAAATTTGTTTATGGAAAGGTGTTTTTACACAAGCTCTATCAGATGCTATATATGATGGATCTCGTTTAGATTATCTTCATTGGAAAAGAAGAGCCATGGTTTGGCTAACTTCTTATTCAAAAGATTTCCAAATGGTTATGATGTTTGCCGAATATGAACCTGCTTATATGTTTGGTAAATTAACCAAAGCAAATAAAGAAGGATATTTTATAATGACAGAAGAACAAAATAATATCTTATGTAAAATAGTAGAGTATAAACCTAAAGTAAAATATAAACCGAGGTTTAAATTAAAATTTTAATGACAAATAAAGATATGTTTAAAGATACTACTTATCAAAGTTTACATAGACAGGTTGATGGAAATCACTATAAGAAATTTAAAATTGAACCTGCACATTTCATTAGTGAAAATCATTTAGAATGGGCTGAAGGTGAAGCTATTAAATATATTTGCAGACACAAACTAAAAGGTAAAGAGCAAAGTATTAAAAAAGCTATTCATTGTCTTGAGATGATTCTTGAGAGAGACTATGATTAACTTTTTTTCTGCTATACTTAGTCTTATCTTTAAATCTTTTATGCTTATGTTCTGGTAATGTTCTAGCAACAGGGTTTCTGTTAGCTGATTCTTTTAATTTCTTATAATAATTAGGATGATGCCAGGCAAAAGTCATTAATCGTCAGCATCATCTCCAACACAGAAGTCGTCTTCAGTAGTGTATGCCTTTGGTTTACAATTGCAACCAATACAGTCGCAATCCACAACTATTTTGTGTTCGTCATTTTTATTACAATGACACAAATGTTCGCATCTTTTACAATTATTCATATTAACCCTATATACTAAATGGTTTAATTTATTTTTTTATCTTAAAGAAATCTTCAAAAAAATCTTGCCAAAACTTCTGAACTTGTTCTTGATACTTCTTTGCTTTTTCAGGTTGTTCATTGGTAAATTTTTCCACATAGACTTTCCACTCTGCATAAGTTGGAATTTCTAAATCGAATTTAAACATATTTTCTCCTTTCTTTTTCTTAATTGTTTATTCATTTCACTTGATTCCTTACACTATCTATGAAGTTATAAACACGACCAAATTGTTTATCTATATTCATTAGTTCGTTCTGCATCATACTTACTATTGTTTGTATTTCAATTAAAGTAATTAATACCCATGTACTCAAACCCATTAAAATAGTTCCTAACAGTCCAATTAAAACTGTATTAGTTTTCCTTGTCATTTATTAAACATCTTTAATGATGCTCCTGAATTGTGATAACATTTTAAACAAGCTCTTTCCTTTGATGCAAAGTAGACGTATGAATCTGTATTAACTAATTCTTTGTTACACCATTTACATGGTCCAACATTAAATTCTCTATTTGTTTTTACCCACTTTTTCTTTTGCATCTATTTCTTCAGTAGCTTTATCTAAATCATCAGTTGTATGTTCTAATTTTTGCAAAGCTCGTTTAAGTGCAGCATCTTTTGATTTGCCTGCATCTTCGAGTTCTGAAATCTGAGTTCTCAAGTTCCTAACTTGTTCTTTATACTCGTTGATAATTTCTTGGTAATCTGCTTTGAGCATGCATTACTTAGGCTTCTTCATGATATTAGCACCCTTCAATCCATAGATAGCTGAAACAACTCCTATGAAGATTGCTTGATACCAATAAGGGAGATTATTAAAATATGAAAAAAATAGATCTAATCGTTCACGAACATCAGGAGAGTCAGAGAACACAGAATAAGCCAATAGCAAGATAGGCAAAGATACAAGAAGGAGGACAAATTCGTCTTTCCAGCCCTTCTCATTAGTTTCAATAATTTTGCTTTTAAATTCAATTTCGCCTCGGCTCATTTTTTCTGCGTGCACACGTTGTGCATCAGACATTAGCATTTTTGTTTGTTGTTTGTTTTTATATATATGAGTACCAACTTTAAAAGCCATACTCAATAAATTAATTATTGGTAATGCCATTATAATTTACTCCTTACGTGTTTTAGTAATTCAGGAAATTTAGTTTTCCAAATTCCTCTGTCCTGTACATGAGAAAATTCAGCTTTGCCAGTTGCTTTTAATGCAGCAAGAGCTGTAGGATTCTGTTCAAAAGATCTTCTCATAAGACTTCTCATTAAATTAATATTCCAATTATCTTTGGTATAAGTACCTGGAGCTGTAAATTTAGAACCTTCTTTCCAGGGTTTCTTATATATACCTTCATTAATTGTTTTATTTTTTAATGTTTGATAACCATGTTCTACAGAAACAAAGTCTAATTTCTTACCTTTAATATTTAAAGAAAAAGGTCTTTTAGCTAGATTGCTTAGATTAGCATATTGTCTAGCTCCATAGAAAACATTAAGTTTCATTACCATTCTCCTTTTTTAATTTTTTCTAAGGAAGATTTAATAAGAGATGAACTAGCACCTGGCTGTGCAATTATTTGTCCAGGTATTCCTCTTTGTATAGAGTATTGTATAGAATTTGCTGTACCTCTACTTTTACCATCCCAAAAAGCTACTACTTTATCTGAATTATCTATAATAGTTTTATTTCTTGTATAAGCAGCTACTCCATAAGCCTTTCTACTCTGTGGACTATAACGATTAAACTTATCATAACCATATTTTGCTGCTAATTCTAAATCAGGTGGATGTGGTTCATAACCTTTTGTTCCTAATCTAGATAATGCCCATTCTTTTCCAAAACGATCAGCTCCAGTTACTTCTTCACCTGAAACTACTTTTGAAATTGGAGTTTTAGTGTGGATTGTATCTAATTTTTTAAAGACAAATTCTTTTGCACCACTAGGGTTTTTCCAAAATTTTAATCTAGATCCTACTACACCAAGTTTCATTTCTTTTTAAATGTATATACTTTACCTGTTCTTGTACCAACATAACGAAGATGATCTCTCTTCTTCCATCGTTTGTCCCAAGCCCAGCTATTCAATTTACTTCCCATGCTTTCTATGAAGCCGAGGAATTTGTCTCGTAACCATCCCATGCTCTATACATCCCTTCTACTAAAAGTTCATCGGTAAATGGCTGTTGACCATTTTCCATTCTGATTATGGACTTTACCAGAGGTAAGTAATCTTTCATACTATTTTCTAGTTTGTCCATTGGATTAAAACCTGTTTCTTTACAAACAAATTTAATATAAGCGTCAGTATCATTCTCACTTGGAGGTGCCCATCTTGCGATGATATCCTCAGTTGTGTTCTTTTTGTGGTGAAAACGATAGACTAAGAGTATACGCATTAAAGCCCGTATACCCCAAACGGATTCCTTAAAAACACAAAAGACTGGATCAGATTGCTCTGATGCCAGCCCATCCCAGTCAGTACCTAATTTGATATTGCCTGGATTCTTGTTTCTAATTCCTCTCGGTAATTTTTCTGTTCCATCTGCCATTATGTTTTAATACCATTGGGATCAACTTTGGTAGTCCATTGATGATCACAGCGGTTCCTATTACAGGTCTAGTCTTTTGAAGTTTGTTATACTCAAAAGCTAAACTCTTCATGTTGATTAAACAACCAGTCTGGCAAGCCCATAATAATTCATTAGGGTTGCTCCAATACTGGATACTATATGAAGTATGATAGTGTCCCTGACAGGTACACATCCCATACTGTTGTGCTACTTTAAGCACATCTTTATATTTACCATGGCAGAAGTAAATGTTTTGACCATTAGATGCTTTGATAATCAAATCTTCGTGCCAGGTCCAGCCTGGTCCCACACCTAACATTTCATTATAAGTTTTGAAAAGTTCGTGTGGAATTCCGTGTCGTGTTGCTTTCCTAAAAACTAAACTTCCATGGTTAGAATCTAGCAAATACATTTTAGGAAACATCTTATGTAATTTCTTAAAGAATGTTTTAGCTTTATCTAATTCATGGCTAGGAGAGTACAAGCCTGGATGATGATCGTGAAAAGAAATACTATGCCAATCCAGTTCATCTCCTATATTGACAATACAATCAGGTTTATATTCTTTCCTAATTGCATCTAGAAAGTCAAGTGTATCTGGATGATGATAGGGTGCATGAAGATCGCTTATGCAAAGTATTGATTTTCGAAGCATATTATTGCTTGTACAATTATTTCGTGTATAAATCTAGTAGTAGATGTACAACTTTATGTACTAGGTCTTTTATCAGGTGTGCAATAAAATTTTATATAAACACCATTTCTATTAACCTGTTCTTTTCCTACTTCTATGGTTTTTCTTTTTCCTTCATCATAACCAGCTACCATACAGGCATACCAACTAGAATAAGTTTCAGGCATAACGTGTGGTTGCATACATTGATTATGAACCGCACTACAAAAAAGCATAGTTAGCATAATTTTCATTATGAAACTAATATGCTTTTAACCACCCACATTAGGTTTCCTAACGCCATAAAACTAACAGCCCATATAATCTTATATATTGTATCAATTCGTTTAGCTAAATGGCAAACGTGATTATCTAATTTAGTATTAATAACCTTTAATTCACCATATATTTTAAGAATTTCTTCTTTATTTTCTGTATGTCTGCTCATTAAAATAATGTTTCGTAAGGAGACCTTACTAATCCTTTCATTTTATATTGTGATGTTCTTGGTCCTTTATATCTAGGATGACCAAGTTGTCCTAGTACAAAATCTACTGCTGTATCGGCTGCAAGATCGGCACTAAGCCCATCTCGTTTTAAGCCTTCAGCAACATTTTGTGATGCTGTTTGTAACCATATAGGTAAGAATCTCCTACCAACATGACCACCTATCTTTAAACCCTTCTCAATAGCTTCATCATCTTTCTTAGTGATGTTTGGACTCCACTTAGTAGTTAGGTATTGTTTGTTTGTTAATGTTTCTATAACTACCCTGGGTAATGATCCCATCTTTTTAAGACCAGTAGCCTGTGGAGCTGTTATCCAATGGAAAGGTTCCATTAACTGTTTAGAGAAAGTAAGTACTTCACCATCTCCTAAGTCAATTCTAGTTGGATCTGTATTCTCTAAAATAGAGTGTCCACTAAATATATAGTTTAAAACAGATCCTGCAGCTGCGTATGTTAATGCAGCCTTTGCAAAATAAAACTGATACATTCTTCTTAGACCTGGATCAGATTCAAATGCAGGTAATGATTTTGCAATAATTCTTATATTAGATATTGTCCAGTCTGGAGCAAACATTAGCAATTGCATATAGCCTCTAGAGCCAGGTGCAAAGGTAGTTTGCATTATACTTTTAAGCCAAGGAGTTTGTATCCTGTTCGCTATGTGTTCCCAGTTTTGTCCACCAAATGCATCGTTTGCAAATTGTGATGCTTGTGTAGCTTTTTGATAAATACGTGCCTGACTATCACCAGGCATAATCTTCATAGCATTAGGTTTACCTAAGATAGTATTTTTATTTAAAACTGATAAAAATGTATGTAGTTTAGCTTGTGTAAATACTCTGTCCCAAGTGATAGTATCAAACCATCTAAATACTTTTTCTGCTTTACCACCAGTAGAAATACCAAAGTGTCTTTTTAATGCAGTATCAATTCCTCTTAAGTTATAATAAAATCTATCAAATCCTATATCTTCAGGTGTTGATATTTGTAATCCTGTTCCTCTAGCAAATTGTATAACATCTCTAAAACCATTTTGTTCTAAAAATTCTATTGCATTAGGAAGAGGTGGTCCAATAAAATCTTTAGGTAAGGTAGAAGGAAATTGTTTACTATAAGTTTTAGGATCACTAATTAGTTTTTCTAATTCTGCTTTAGATCTTGGATTTAATACTTTACCAATAAATTTAGGTTTAACTCCAGCAAACCACATACTTTCAACAAGTGCTCCTGCATGAAAGAATGAAAATCCTACAGCTAATCTCTTCATCATTAAGTTAGTAGTAAAGAGTGCTGACATAAAAGGAGCTTCATCAGTAGCATCAAAAACCATTCTTAATGATTTTTCCATTCCCTTATGAATATAAGGAAATCCATCTTTACCTTCAAAATAAGGATGTTTAAATTGTATATAGTTTTGATTGATGGGTGCTTGACCTTTTCTAATAAGAAGGGGGGATCCTGCTATTTTTGAGGTTTCTAAACTTCTAATTAAAGATCTAGTAGATAATGCTTTGCCCGCTGCGTTACCATATATTTTAATTAATTCTACAGGATCATCAAACCCTAGCTTGATTTTAAATCCTTTTTGAAGTCCTGCATTAATATCTCCAAATACACCACGTTTAGCAAATTGAAATTTACCTGATGGACCAGTTATAGTTTTGTCAAAATCTCTAACAAATCTAAATGGTTGTAGTTGAGGATTATAATGTGCCCATAATAAAGGAAGATAATTAGCTCTTTTATTAAAAATTAATTGACCACCATCTTTAGCATGTTGACCAAAAGTTGATTCAAAACTATCAAAAACTTTTCTAATAGCTTCAGCAGCTTCTGGTAATTTAGGATCTATTTTTTTTAATTCATTTATGGATATTGGTTTTAATTTACTATTGTATTGAAATGTTTTTCTATCTACTTTAGCTCTAGTTAAATAATAAAATAATAATTTTCTTGCATCTATAGCATCAGGAATCATTAATTTAATTTTATTAGCTAATTCATATGCAGCAGAGTTTAATTTAACTGTACTAAATTTAGCTGCATCTAATGTTGCTTCTGCTGATATAGCAGCTGCATCGAAATCTTTAGGCATTTGCTTAAGTCTACTAACAAGAAATCTACCTGCCAAATATACTGCTGCACCAGCTCCCGCACCTTTAGCTGTTGCTAATAATTTTTCATCTTCTGCTGTTAAGAATTGTGCAGTAGCACCTATAGCAGCAAGAGAGCCACCAGTTTTAAGTGCTGCATTAATAGACATATCTTTAGCATTTTCATTGATAGTTCTTAATGCTGCAGTCATATCTGCTTTAATATCATCAAATTTATCAGGATTTAATATAGTTTTATATTGTACTTTGATTTCTTCAACAAGATCATCTACTGAACGATAGATACCATTCTCATTAGGATCTAATAATTTTGCTAATTTTTTAGGATCAGCTCCATGTTTTGCTAAAACTTTGCTTTGAATTTCTGTAATTTTAGATGGATGAAGTCCAGTCATTCTTTGAGCTATTCCTCTCATTCCTGCAAAACCTACAGATATTAAAGCTCCTGCTGTTGCACCTAATGTAGTTTCAATACCAACTCTTTTAGGATCTAATGTTCTATCCTCTCCAAGTTGCCATGTAGTTGAAAATACAAAAGGTAATCCAAGAGTAGCTATGGCTCCAACTTTTATATCAGCCATGTTATCAGCTTTTTTTGCTGATACTGTAGTCATACTAAGATTCTTAGCTCTTTTTAATCTAATAGCATTAACGACACCTCTACCTAACCTGTGCCATCCAAGAGGCATAACCATAAGCCATGGATCTGCCATTAACATATTAACTAATTCCGCACCAAACATCTTAGGATTGGCTTTAATCATATTACCAATTTCCTTAAAGTCTATTGATAGAGAGCCTTCTTCCAATAGATAACCAAATCGTTTTAATTTACGTTCAGCTTCCTGGTAGATTTTAGATCCTTGTTGATCTGGATTATTTCTTATCCATTCTAATGCTTCCTGTGCTTGTTTCTTTTTAGTGTTACCTGTTATCCATTGATAGAAAGATGCAGGTAAGGATTCCTCTAACATTAAATGATAGGGGTTCCTTAGAGACTGGAAAAATCCAGGCGTTGCATCCTTGACTGGTTCTTTTAAACCATCAGGTATTGAACGAACTGGATCTCTAAGTTTGAATTCATTAACATTGATATCATTAGCCATTTACTTTTTAGTAAGTTTTTTCTTCCATATATCCCATTTAGGATCAGTATAAAATTTCTTTCTAGCAAAGAAGGAAGTTTTTCTAGTTTTAGGATGAGTTAGTCTTTCTATAAACGTAGTTCCACCTTTTATTTCTTGAGTTTTGCCTTTTGATAATATTTTACTTACACTATGAAATGGATCAAAACCTTCTCTTGGTTCACTAGGTAAACCTTTTCTTTTAGCAAATCTCATTGAGGTTAATCCCTTCATTGATTCGCTTTCTTCAGAAGTAAAAAACCCAGGTTTAAGTTTAGAAGGTTTTATTTTTGGTCCTTTAACAACTCCACCAATACCAATATTTAATTTTTTACCTAATTTTTTAGCACGGATTAAACCTGTTTTTTGAGCTATACCAAATTCTTTAGTTAATGCTTGATCAGTAAATTTTTTAACTTGTTTTCCAAATTTAGTTCTTTTAATAACTGTTATTTTTGGTGGACTTGGTTGTAGTCTAGTAGGAGGTTTAGACCAAACAGTGGTTTTTTTGAAAAGTTTTTCTCCTTTTGCTTTTCTGATTTTAATATGCTGTGCAACTTTTGTTCTTACTTCTTTTCTCTTTCTGAGAAAAGTTGCAGTTTCTGTAGTTCTACCTGCTTTAAGAGTTAAGTCTTTAATTCCTGGATGTGATGGATCAAATGGAGGTTGTATACCAAATATTGATTTTTTTTTAGGATCATATCTAAATAATTGTCTTTTTTTTTGTTTAATTATTGCTTTTGGTTTATCAGGTTTAGATGGAGCAACTTTCTTAACTCCAGTAAACCTTTTAGATACACCTCTGATGATGAATCTTTTAATCATAATGTTTATTTGTTAATTGTTATTCGAAATATTCAGGGAATCTATTTCTGAGAATCTTCTCAGATCTAGTTCTGGATACTTGTTGTAATTGTGGATTTGCTGCTAATAGCATAGCAAATATTCTTGAGTCGTCATTGGATAATATCTTGCCTGATTCTTTTGGTAGGAAATACTCTGGTCCACCTTCTCCTACGATTGCATGTTGTCCTTCTTGTATTTGACCACCTTGAGCAAAACCTACGTAGCCTTTTAATGGATTTTTTTTATTAATTTTAGGTTTATTGCTGTCCAGCGTTGGAATTTCTTGTGTAGTTTGTAATGTAGAATCTGTAAACCAAGTACCACCTTTTTTCTTAAATCTACCTTTGTCAAACATACGCTTAAGAATTTGAAGTTTTTTTGTTGTATCGTATACAACTTCAGGTGCACCTGGTTTTTTGTTTTCCTTTAATTTTTTAATTTCTTTCTGTAATTCAACAGCTATTTCTTCTGATGCTAAATCCCATTTGAATTCCATTTTCCTTTCACCTTTAAGAAAACCCAAGAATTTTTCTGCATTACTAGGACCAGATATATCCATTGATTGTAATAAAGATTTAACTTCTGCAACATCTGTTGCTGTAACTTCAATAGGAGCTTGTTCTCTGTCTTTTAATATTTGTTTATAATGAGAAGATATACCTGCTGCTTTCATTACATTATTTAATGCACCAGATCCTAAAGTTTTACCTTCAGCTCCAGCTTGCATGAATGCTAATCCCATTGTAAATGCAGGGTTAGCCATAAGACCTTCAAAACCACCTTTTTCTTTCCAAGATGCTACAGCATCAGCCATGTTGAATTTAGAATTAAACTTATTAGCTAGTCCTTGCCACCAACTAGGATCTTCTCCTTGTTTAGTTCCAGCTCCACCTCGCATAATATCATCTTTATATACTGTATTAGTTGGTGCATCAGGTGTTTGTTTTTTTGCTAAAGCTGTAGCTCTAGTACCAGGTGTTATAAGATTTCCTTGTGCATCTTTTGGATATGGTCTACCTAATCTATCTTTTGCTGGACCTTTAGGAGCTTGATCATAAGTTCCTTTTTGAGTAATTTGTCCTAGTCTATTTTTTGTATCTGGCATTAATCCTGTATAAGCATTATCAGGAGCTTGATAGCCCTGCATACCTATTCTAAGTCCAGGTCTACCACCAGCTATTTGTAATGATTCTCTATCTTCTTTATTTTGACTATATCTATTTTTCCATTCTTGCCATGTGTCTAATAAACCCATTATAATATTCCTTTATTTAAACTGTTGTCTTTTAACCAATTGTAAAACGGACTTTGATTAACTGCCAATTGTCCTACTGAACCAGGATTACCAAGTGTCTGTGCTACTTTAGCCTTTGCGTTAGCATAAGCTGAATGAAAGTTAAATCCTTGTGTCCCTTGTCCTAAATTTGCATACCATGCAGCTGCAACTGAAGCAGGTTGTCCTGTACCTGAAGCTATATAGGGAGCAGCGGGAGCTAATTGTGTCATAGCTTCTCTTTCACTAGGTGTAGCTCCACCAGTAAGCATTCTATTTCCACCTTCTCCATAATCACCTGTTCTTGGATTATATACATCTCCTGTATAACCCAATATATTCATGGCTTGTTTATTTTTATATTTATCGTGTAAACCTTTACCCATTGTCATTAGAACTCCGCCAGATTTAACTACTGTATCTAATGGATTATTTCTAAATTGATCTTCAAAAGTTTGGGCTGTATCTTCATTAATACTGGAAGTATATTTACTGTATTTTGTTTGACCTTTTACATAATCTAGCGAAGAAGATAAATTATCCATAACAAAATCTTTAGCCTGAACATCACCTGTTCCCTGTTTGGTTCCAACTAATTGTGAATTTTGTATAGCTTGTAATTGGTTTAATGTATTTATTTTATCTTTATCGCTTACTTCTCCTGAGTTTAAATAGGCTTCTAAATTAGATTTTTGATAATCTGCAGCTGATATAGTTCCTGTTGTTTGTTGAACATCAAAAGTTCCAGTTTCTGCATTATAGTTATTAGATGTTATTTGACCTTGACCTGCAGCGTCACTTTCATAATCAAATTGACGTGCTCTTGCTTCTCGATCAAGTTGTTCTTGATTTGTAATTTGTGTTGGTGTATCTGCATGAGGTGAATGAGTCTGTCTATCATCACCGCCATTGCCGCCATTGCCGTCATTGCCGCCTGAAGGTCCACCTACATCACCTCTATCTGGTCCTCCATAACTTTCAGAAGGAGAATAGCTTTGATCTCTTGGTGGATAAGCTGGTATACCTGAATTGGTTACAACTTCTTTACCACCTTGATCTACTAAAGATTTTCCTTCATCAGGTGTAATGTAAGCTAGGTAATGGCTTTTGCCATCTACAACTTTATTTACAGGTGCGTCTGAGACGCTACCACCGCTACTTGGCATTGATTTTCCTTAATTGATTAATGCTATAAGAATAACAATAACTATAATAACGCCTATAGTTATTTTTTTATGTTCTTTAGCTAGTTTGTATATTTCTTTAATTTGTTCCATTATAATAATCCTCCTAGTAATCCCATTCCACCACCAATAAGTGCTCCCATGCCTCCAGTCATTCCTAACATTGGACCTAAAGCAGCTCCTGACATAGCTCCTCCTGCTGCCATACCCATAGCATTAGGCGGTGGTGCTTGTGTTGTTTGTTGTTGAGTTGGTAATCCAAAAGCAATTGGTGCAACAGTATTATAATACTGAGACAATGCTTGTTGGGGTGCCATTTGTTGTTGAGCCTGTATATCTTCTAAAGCTCCTCCTACTGCTGTTAAACTTGGTACTCTTTGAGCAGTTTGAAGTTGTCTTCCTCTTTCTCTTTCCAGTTGACCAAATGCATAAGGTAATGCTTTTTGTGCAACTTGTCCTGTTACTGTAGCCTGTGAAAGAGGACTTCCTGGAGTTCTACCTGCTCCACTAAATTGTCCAGCAACATTAGAATATATATCTTGAGCAGATTGTGCAATCATAGGAGATAAGAAAGGATTGGTATACTGTCCTTGTATAGTACCTAATATTTGTTGGTTAGCAGCATTAGCTATTTGCTCTTGCGATGCTAATCCTTGTAATGTTTGTGTTGTTGGTGGTACATATCCTGCAGCAGATGGACCTTGACCATAGATTGTACCTGCTTCAGATAAAATCTGATTTAATCCAGGTTGTGCTGGTCCATAAGGTTCTGCTTGTTGAATGGTAGTGGTTTGTCCACCGCTACCGCCTGATGATCCTCCTCCTATAAAACTCATTTTTCTTTTTTCTCCTTTTGTTTTTCTAATAATACATGGCTTTCTTTATAACCGAATGGTTTCATAACTCTTTTCCATCCTGGTCTTGCAATCAATTCTATTGAATCGCATTTGTTTATCCATGCAAAATCTTCTATGTGCTTAATTAAACCTTGCCATTTTTCACGATGTTTTCCTGTCATAATTTTGATATTCAAACATCTTCTTAATGGTCGTTGTATTATTTCTGTTACCACTACTCCATAGTATTTGGAGTCCTTATCAGCTTCTGAATCCCAAAGAATCCATAACTGCATTTTTGTTTCTTTAATCCATTTCTTTATATGTTCTGCTAAAGCATATCCATTAGATCTGTTTAAAGCATTGGCAATATCAGTTCTAACAATACTCCAAGCAGGATCTAAACTTTTTACAGGTATATTAATTAATTGGATCACGTAATAACTAAATAACTTATTCCTATATGTGTTGAATCTGAAGAACTCATTGTAGCTTTTAAACTGTCCGATGCTTCTAGCACTAAAGGGACTGTTAAAATCTCAACTGCAGTATTAGCAGAAAGTATTTGAGTTTTCAATATTGTATATTCTGTGCTGGCTGAATTATCAGATAAATCCATAGATACTGTAGGGGTATTAGCAGTATTGTTAGTAACTCTAATGGATCTTATAATAATAGTTTCAGTAGAAGCTGCTGTTAATAAAGCAGTTTCATCAGTTGTTGCTAATGCAACCCCTTTAAATTTGTAACTATTAGCCATTTATTAATATAACCATGCCTCCCTACAAACATGATTGTTTCTCCTTGTTAAAATGTGATTTGATTTATTCTACTAAATCCCAGCTTGTTGTTTCTTCGTTCCATCTATATGCTTTTCCATCATCAGGATAAGCAACTGATGCTTCTCGCACTTTTTCTCTTGCATATCTTTCAGCCGCTACAGATAAGTTCACCAACGCTTGATTTTTTACATACTCAGCACCTATATTATATTTTTGATGCCATGCTAATGTTCGTTGAGAATACTCCTTGTCTTTTACTAATTTTGATTCAGAAGTCTTAAGTCCAAAAGTTATTATAACACGCCTCCAAGGAGCATCAGGACTAAGCCTGCTTACACCATGAGGAACACCCCCTGCATTTACAAGACATTTATTAAATGTAGGAACTTCTCCACGTAGTCCAAGACCTTCCAAATCTTCATATAAAAAAATACCTCCCCAATCTATATTCCACACAGGATTTAAAAAAAGTATAGAAGCAAATGTGTAGTGTGCATCATCATGCCACCCAATATAGCCTCCTGGTGGGTATAAATAATATTGTGATTGCTGGGGAGGGGTAGCTTCTTCCCATGTTAATCCTGCTTTTTCTTTAAGTGTTTGATGAATAGAAGCAGTAAACTTATCAGGTAATGGTAAAATAGGCACTGGAGATGTAGCACGTTGAATCTGCTGCTTCCATTGGAGACTAGTTTTCCATCTAGGCTCTTGAGTCTTAAGGGAGGCATCTACATAGACCTCAATCTCATTAATTAACTTAAAATCTAAGAAATTATTAAAAGATTTAAGAATTTGTTTCATTTAAATCCCAGCTAGTCGTTTCTTCATTCCAGCTATATCTTTTATCATCATCAGGTTTAGCAACTGGTGCTTCCCAACGACAAGTATCTTCATTTAAAGTCCATGATTTAAAAGGTTTTGGTGAAATAAAAGCATCTCTGGTTGAATCATACTTATATCCTTTACCAGCGTAATTTTTTCTAAAAGGTGTTCCTCCTAACGTATGAACTCCGCCTTTTGTATTATAAGAAGTTTGAACCCAAACATCTCTTGTTTTATATAAAGTATTTAAAAAATCTATTCCAGCTTGTTCGGTTGTTGCTATGTCGTTTGATACAACATGAACAGCTGTAACTTTACTTCCTATTCCTAATTTTGCAAAATGTGCCATAAATTATCCTGTGTAACTCCCATCTGCGTTAAATATTAAAATTGTTTCATCTGCGACACTTGATGTGTCTATAGTTGGCGAACCTGTTGTTGTTCCTGAATAACTTGCATCAGGTATTCTTAAAATTACCACGCCACTTCCACCATCACCAGAGCCATCTACAACTTTTGATGCACCACCACCTCCGCCAGTATTTGCAGTACCATTCCCACCATTTGTTCCACCACCACCAGTACCAGCTGCACCGACAGTTCCGTCACCTGGAGAGCCACCACCTCCTCCTCCTCCACGAGTTACAGCAGAACCAGTAATTGAACTTGCAAGACCTGCTCCACCATCTCCTCCTGTTCCAGAATTTGATGCTGAATCTCCGCCTACAGCACCAGCACCACCGCCGCCACCGCCGCCATATCCATTTCCATTCGTTGACGCATCTCCACCATCATAACCTTGATTAGCAGTACCATCTCCTCTTGCACCTGATGAACCAGCACCTCCACCACAGCCACCATCACCTCCATCAGCTAGGTTTGTATCACCATATCCACCACCAGCAGAAGTTACTGTCGTTATTCCAGAACCAGATATACTTGAGTCGCTTCCAGTTGAACCTCGTTTTTCAGATGCAGAGCCACTATAATCTGTTGCTGCTGCACCACCAGCACCGATTGTTATTGTGTATTGTGTTCCTGATGTAGCAGTTAATACAGTTTCAGTTGAAGCACCTCTTCCAGATGTTTCTGAACCAAAGGAATTTCTATATCCTCCAGCTCCTCCACCACCACCATAAAGAAAGGCACTTCCTCCTCCACCAGCAACAACTAAATATTCTATCTCATATGAAGGTGGATTTATTGCTGGAGCGGTGTTATCATTAACTCCTGTAGCCGCTACCCAACCTTGTGTAGCATCTACATAAACTATTTTAATTCCTTGTCGTTCAACACTTAATGTCCCATCATCGGTTGAACCTTTTATTTTTTCTGAACCATCTGCTGTAAGAGTGACATTATTAGTATCCCAAGTTCCAGCATAATCCACTAATTCTATTGTATCTCCAACTGAACCAGCTGGAAGTGTAACTGTACATGCTTGTGCAGTCGTATTGACAGGATAACCATTCCCAGCAACCGCTGTAAATGTGGCTCCTGTTTCTACGGATTGCCAAGATGTGCCACCACCAGAAGCATCTTCAAAAGCTGGAGCTGCACCAGCACCAGCAGAAGTTAAAACTTGTCCATCGTTTCCAGTTGCTATCGCTACTGGATCGCCACTTGCATCGTATGAAATTATATTACCATCAGTTCCTCCAGCCATGTATGCCAAAGTAACTGCATTGTCTTTAATAGAAACCGCTCCTGAACTAACATCAAAATCTGATGAGCTAAAAGATGCAACACCTTTATTGGATGTGCTGGCATCTTCACCAGAAATAGTAACTGTGTCTGTGGCTGTTACCGCAGTATCAATTCCTTCTCCAGCAGCAACGACCATTGTATTGCTATCTGCTACTGTTTGAGTTGCTGAGCCATCGGACAATGTAAAATTAGACATTGTGCCTTTTGCATCCAACTGGGTTTGAATATCAGAAGTAACTCCGTCTAATCTTTGATACTCTGCATCGCTGACTGTTCCATCTGCAATTTTAGCCGCACCAATGCTGTTTACTCCAATGGTAATTGTTCCAGCAGAAGTAACAGGTGTGCTGGCAATTGTAAATTCTGATGATCCAGCGTCTCCTAAACCTACTGAAGTTACTGTTCCAGAATTGGAAGGGGTAACTCTACTAAATGAAATTGAATCTGAATCTAATGTTGCATCGTTATCTGTAGTACAAAGCCAGAAAGTATTATCATTGGTTGTTCCTTGATTGATAATAACCATCTGTCCAGATAATTCTGAAATGGTATTGAAATCCGTATCTCTGCTAGCTGCTCCTGATGCAACAACGGTATAAACTCCGTTCTGACTACCAGTAGACTGATCTTTAAGTAAAACCCTATCCCCTGTTGCAAGGGTAACACCGTCTAGCGTATCTCCGTTTTCAAGTGCCGATGCAATGGTTACGTTTGCAGTTGATGCCGCTTCGCAAAGGATTCTTGTTTTTAAACCTGTAACAAGATTGTCAACATAGGTTGTTGTAGCCTTTGTGTCCATTTGGGTTTGAATGGCAGAACTAACACCATCCAGATAACCCAGTTCTGTTTCTGTTACATCCGATACTGCAACTTTTTGAGAGGCATTAGAAATGAGTGCCCTAGTTGCTGTTAGAGATTCTGTATCAATTGTTGTAGCTGAACCTGTAATAGTTGCTTGCTTAGCATCTAGTTGTGTTTGAATATCTGCAGATAACCCATCTAGTCTTTGAAATTCTGCATCACTTACTGAACCATCTGCTATTTTTGACGCATCTATAGCTGCTGAACCATTTATATCTGCATCAACTATAACTCCTGATCCAATTGCTGCTGTTCCTGTAGTTCCTATTGAAATATCGCCTGATATAACAACAGGATTAAAATTTGATCCATCACCAATAAGTGCTGCACCTGACGTATTAGTAGTCATTGTAAGATCATCACCAGTAATAGTTAAATCACCAGCAACTGTTACATCGGCTCCTGACATGGTTAATGCTGTAGTTGGCGTTGTGCCTGATTTAATTAAAAGTTCTCCACCAGA
>Ga0080013_1001639_pt1 | contig 28895 bp, 33 predicted proteins | sample ETNvirenome_6_85_FD_69236 | JGI IMG/M metagenome (GOLD analysis project Ga0080013, IMG submission 69236) | Marine viral communities from the Pacific Ocean - ETNP_6_85 (SPADES assembly) (version 2) | ecosystem: Environmental > Aquatic > Marine > Oceanic | place: Pacific Ocean | collected 2013-06-19 | reverse complement strand
GAAAAGGAGAGAGATTACAAGAAGCACCAGATAGATGTTTATAAAAAATGGGTAAAAGCTTTTAAAAAAATGTTGCAATGATATTAACAGCCATACTCCTCCTACTTGTTTTCTTAATAGGATTTGCAAGAGGTAAGTATGTGGCTTATAAAGAAATTGAAGATGAACAATAATACAGGATGCGAACCTATTATATTTGAAACCCCACCAATAAATCTGAGATTAACACCTTGTGGTTGGGATATGCAGATTGATGATGATGGAAAGGTAACTACTAAGGTTACAGCTTGGAGATCATACTTAGGAGTACATATAGAAACAGAAGAAGAATTAGAGAAATGGAAAAACAATACACTTTAGAAGAAGACTTGGAATATTTTGGAATAGAGGTTCCAACACTTGATGAACTATTCCTTAATGGTGAAATTGATGGTCCTACATATGATGCACAAATAATAGCAGAACAATTAGGAGTGTGATAAAGAACAATACATCATTGGTACAAAGATTAGACAAATTACAAATGATGTGGCATAGACTTTTTGCAGGAACACAGAAGGATGTGAAGTGTAAGAAGTGTGGTGACTACGGATACAGATTATTATATTAAAAACTAAAAAATAAAAACAAATGGCAACAAGTACTGGTCCCGGAGGAAGACGGGGAAAACGGGGAAAAAGAACCACAACAAGAAGAGGTGGTGTAAGAGTTACAAGTGGTGGCAGATGTGCTGCTGGAAGATTAAACAAAGGTGGTGCAAATGTGAAGATTAAAAAAAGCCCACTGGGAAAATCAAGTAGAAAAAGAAAGTATTAACAAATAACACCTAAGCCCTTGGTTAGTTTGATTTACAAGGATACCTTAGGAACACAACAGGTAATAAACTTGCAGAGATGAGCAAAATGAGTAAAGAAACTTTACAGGAATTATGGGAATATGAGCAACAACTTAATATTCCTATAAAGTGGAGAATGGCTTATATCATAAATAGCAATGAAGAACCTGATCACAATATAAAAGAAGAAGAGGATAAGGCTAAGGGTTGATAGAGATGTCCCTCTTTAGGTGTAGGTAATGAGGAAATAAAACTGATACCTCTTACTGACGTACACTTCTGGAAGTTTAGTGATAGAATATTGGTTAGCTTGCAAAGCCTAAAATTTTGCGGGGGAAATCTTTTTATGTCTAAATGGATAATATTTATAATCATAACAATTCTATTATTCTTCATAACATACTTAACAATTAGTGTGGAGTGGTGGAGGTCCGCTGGTATGACAATAACCTTTATAATTATTTATATATACACACACATTCAAAAACTGAAACATGAAATACTTGAAAAAATTAGCACTATTATTTGCGTTGGTGATCTTTGGTTCCCTAGTTTCTGCACAGACAATTACTTGTGAAACTTCAAGAATAAAGCTTAAGGAAGGAATCAATATTATAATACCTGATACAACAATTAACTATACAGATTATAATAATTGTGCACAACCAATGGAATACACAAAACATTTTGGATTCACTTCCAATAGTACTGGTATGTTTAGAATGCTCATTGCTTACCCTTGTGGTAGTAACAATCCTTACACAATGATAAGGAGAGACTATGATTGGTCATTACATACAGCAGCAAGCTGTAATCATTCTTTTATTCCAAGAAAATGTAATTATTCACATCGTATAAAACCGTTTAAACCCAGACATACTTGGTTAGGTGTAACTGGAATGTGGGAACATCCTTCTATGACAAATAATGCTTGGGAAGCTCTTTGGGGTAAAGCAATATCAGCCCCAATATCCACATTTTCTGGACAAAAGTTTGACATCACATTTAGTAATTTCTACAATTTCCCAGACACCGTCTACATCTACATTGACATTCAAACACCAGGGAACCCACTAAAACTATCACCACCACTTTCTTCTATGCAGGATTCTTCAAGGAGTCCTATTCATGGAACCCAATATATTAACTACCTTGGACAGGTTATTGATCCAATTAATTATACAGGACTTATTATAAAAATTACAACCTATGAAGATGGTTACCAAACTACTGAACGGTATACAAAAACTATGGAGGTACACGAAATACCTTTACAAACCAAACACAACTAATAACCCAACAACCTACATAGACAAGTGGGGTGTGCCCTTAATCGCATTCCTTCCACTGATCTTCTTATTGGGTATGTTAACAAATACACTGTGGATACATTATCCAGTTCATGGATTCTTCCTGACTATGAAGATAGTATCTTTCATCTGGGTTTCCACAAAGAATAGAACGATAATTAAATTTAAAGACATTTAAAGAATGACAGAACAATTACAAGAGGCTGGCTTTAAAGAAGCTGGTGATGATTTTTGGGTACTACCTGTGGATGCAGGAATACTCTGCCTGAAGGATAAGGGAAACAATTATATCCGATTTACACAAAGGGTAGCATACATTGCTGGACTTGGTGAAGATGAAATACTATTTGAAGGAATATTGGATGTTCCTAAAATACTCAACATTATAGATCCAGAAACACACCCACTGGAAACTAAAAGTGGTGCACAAGGGCACTGGATTACAGAAGCAGGTGTACAACGCTTTGCTGACCATGATAATCTTGAGACACATAAAGTTAATACACTAATTAAAAATGCAGACCATGCCTACACAAAATCAAGACCCTCAATGTGATTGTCAAGAGGAGTGTCAATGTCAAAAAAGTGATTCACCTTATGGAAAACCTTATGTGAGCACCTCCACACAACAACTCCCCATACAAGGCACACAACTTGATCTATTTGATCATTCAGATATGGACTAATGAGTGCTTGGAAAAAGATTACAAAGACAAGAGATAACAGGATCCCCGTCAATACAATAGGACAGGTAGTAGATCAGGATAATGATTATTACTACCTCTCCTATTATGATACCAAAATACAGGTATTAAAGACTGATACCACAAATCATACTTCTCAAATAGGGTTAGTAGTGTCTTATAGGGGATTTCCAATTAACTATAAGATCACCGAATATATAGGTGACCATAAAACAGGCGCAAACACCTATACAGGTTTTACAGGTAAGCGTGTGAAGATTACAGCATTATCTGAAGATGATGCCTCAGACAATAACTTACAACAACACTATGATGTATATGTTGATCAATTAACATTCATATGACAATAGAAGATACCGCAGCTCTAGTACAATTCATTAATGATTCAGAAGGGACACAGTTCTTTTATGAAGCAGGAGATGACATTATATTAGACAACGAAACTGGAGAAGAAATACCAATTACACGGTTTGCAGAACAGTATGGAATGGGTGAGATTCATTTTTAATCCATAAATGTACTGATTTTGTAAATATTTTTAACTATCTTTGCAGAAATGACAGAAAGAACAACAGTGGCAACTCTGGTAAAGAAGGAATTTAGCAGGAAGGAATTCTTTGAGTTCTACTTCCAACTAAGGAATTTGCAAATACCAAAGAACCAGAAGTTAACAACAAGAGAAATACAATTAGCAGCAATAATCTGTACCAAGCCTAAGAACTATGTTCTCGATACTAAGAAGAGTCAGGATGGTAGGTCTAAGAAGTACCAACTATCAGAGGACCTTGGTGTAACAGCAACAGGAATATACAAGATTCTACAGACACTTGAGGATAAGGGCATTCTAAGAAGAGATGAAGACGACTTCATAGATGTTCACCCAGCAATCAAGAATATTAAGAATACAGTAGATAATCCTGTAACTGTTAATTACACAATAAGAATGAACATAGATGACAATAATTAAGGAGTTTGAAAGAGCAGTTGATGGAGTTTATGATAGATTTCTCCAACCCACAAGAATGATTCTTGGTACTGACAAGTATAATGATCTTAGAGAAGCATTATCAATACCAGCATACTTACCATTAGGGCAGTATTGCGGAATACCAATACTTATAGATCCAGTAAATTTGGATAGGATATACTGTGAAGGATATATACCAACAAGTAGCGGAAGAGTTCCAAGTTACGCCTGAGCAGGTGGAACATTGTTGGAAACACCAGTGGAACTTTGTGTGGGACAACCTGCGCTTTCCAAATAATCCAGCAATACTCGTAAATAAGTTAGGTACCTTCTCTGTGATGGATAGTAAACTAAATGACATCATAGACAGGTATGAGAAATACATAGAAAGGCACCCTTACAGGGAGTCTTCCAAGATTAGATTAGAGGTTTATAAAGACCTCAAACAAGCAAACAACAATTACAAAAAGAACAAAATAATTAAAAAATGAAAGGAATAGGAAAAGTAGATGACATTTCAGCAGCAAGTAGTGACTTAGTACTACCTGTAGGATTACAGGAAGATAAGCTTGCTAAAGAACTTGCAGAGCGCGCAGAAAAGATTCAACAAGATGTTGAGGATTATAACAAGAACCTTAACAAGATTGATAAGCAGTTTAAGAAAATTAAACTCTTGGGGGCACATGTTATTGTCCGCTTACAAAAGGAGGACTACGTTAGAAAAGACACAGGAAGCTCCTTCTTAGAGGGAACACAATCTTATAATAAGATTCCAATTACAACTGAAAGGGGAAACACAACAGAGATTGATAACCCACTTCCATACTACTTCACTGGTGTTATTTGTGCACTTGGAAACACAGTGACACAGACACCCGGATATGCAAACCTTAAGGTAGGAGATACTGTAAATCTTTCATGGTTTGATCTTCAGGCCCAGAGGTTCTATCTGGATAAGACTAAAGTAGATGTTATGGGTAACCAGTCTATTGAGTATCTCACGGAAAGCAGTAGTCTCTTCCCCAACTATGAGGGTTATTCAAAGGTTCATGTAGCAACAATAGAGAGTGTAAATGTTTAAACAGATACTTGAAGGTTGGGGTAATAAGATCCTTGATGAATTTAACCTCTTGGATGAGGATACAAAAAGGATGGCAAGACAACGCCTTGAAGTATGCAATACATGTAAAGTGAGAATAAAGAATTCATGCAGTACAAAGAAACAGACAATACACAGAAAGACAGGACAACTTGTAGGGGGATGCGGATGCAACATAGCTGCAAAGACTCTATCCCCAAGCAGCGAGTGCCCTGCAGCAAAGTGGCCAGTATAATAAGTAAACCAGAGTATTCATGGGTGTGGAAAAAACACACTCATGAACTCATATACATTGAACATGGCTCACATAAAGATTGAGAGATTTAAGTACACACAACAAACTACAATAGGCAAGATATACTTAGGCGATAAGTATCACTGTTATTCGCTGGAAGACACACTACGTCCTCCCTTTATAAAAGTTTATGGTCATACTGCTATCCCTGCTGGTGTATATAGTTATGAGGTTACTTCTTCTCCGAGGTTTAAGAGAGACATGATACTCATATACAACACCACAGATAAGACACTGGAATCCCAAGGTATATCATTTTCAGGGCTCCGAATCCACGGAGGCAACAAGCACGAGCACTCACATGGATGCCTACTTGCGGCATACAACTACAACCCTGATGATGATGACGACAATATTGAGGAGACCACCATCCAAGGTACTGCTGAGAAAGCAATTACCAAGTGGGCTAATGAGCATGGTGGATGTGGTACTATTGAGTTTGTAAACTTACCACAATTATGACAGGAGAACAACGAGAACAAGTAATTGATGCTATAAAAAATCCAAAACATAGTATCACCTATTTCTTATTAGATGAAACAGAAGAATTCAAGGTAATAGGTGTTCCAATGGCAGGTGTTTATGTAATTCCAAAGAGTGAAGTTGTTTACGAAGTTAACTTGGATCCTGATGAAACATGTGACCCACTATTGGGTATGAAGGTTACAGAAAAGTTTAGAGCAGAACTTAATGAACAATGTAGACAAAGAGCAGCCCTTAAAAAAGAGTATGGATATGGAAAAGATAACAAATGGACAAGAACATTATGATACGATAATATCCAATAATATACGATAATGAGACTATGAGAACATTCAAATCAGTGGATAATTTCCACATAAACAATAGGGGAACAGCATATGTCATCAATCTTGATAATGATAAAACAGACTTTGAAGAATTACGAAAACTTAGAGCGTCACAAACAGAGATACAGATAGATGAGAAAGTAGGGAAGATTGTTGGAATTGAGGTTCCAATGGTTAGGGGATGTACATCAATTATTCTTGGATAATGTTTTTTGACCTACAGAATGAAGAACCAGTAGTAACACCTGAAGGATTATATGTAGATGAATTCAAGGAAGTTTGGGATAGAGCAGAGACAAAAGATTTAGCCCATAACTTCTTCGCATACATATACCACACTGAGAATCTTAATTCCCAATATGCAAACCTTGATAAACAAGAGCGTGAAAAGGAATGTAAGAAAGATTATCTGAAGAAGGTTCCCTCATGGCCAGAGCCTAAATGGCTTAAAGCTGCAAGAACAAAGTATAGGAAGTTTCAAACCACTCCTGAGATACGTGCACTTGATGCTGGATTAGAACTTATGGACAAACTATCTACCCATTATAGGACCTTGGACTTTACTGACAGGGATGATAAGGGTAAGCTTGTTAATGATCCTAATCATGCTATGACTGCAATAGGGAAACTTGAAGCTACTGTTAAGAGTATGAAAAAGCTTAGGGTAGAGGTTGCCAAAGATATTGATCAACTTTCCCAAGAGACTTATGGAGATAAGGAACTAAACATGTTTGACAAAACAATATGATAGACCCAGCTGCTGCACATATTTGGAAGATTGAAGATCTTATATCAGAGATTCCTCAGGTACATCTTGAAAAAGAAGAAAAACTCTATGGTAAACTTTCTCCACAAGTATACCAAAATCCTGTTGCAAATCTGCAATGGGATTACTTGTTTTTCAAAGATTCAAGTATTTTCCAACCTGCAGCAGATGCCTATAGGAAATCCAAAGAAGCAGCAAGAGGTTCTAGTAGGAAAGCAACATATACTCCATACCTAAAAGGTACGCGCTCTTATAGAGAGTTCTGGAAGCAAGAACGTGAGAGGTGTATTCACGGATATGAGCCAGAAATTAATGGTAACCCTTGTGGTATCCGTATATCAGGTGAACACTACTTCTACCTCAACTTCTGCCCTATAGGTAGAGTTGGGATTGATGAGAACACTGGTCTTGAGACAGAAGTTGTTGACTTTCCAATGTTCTGTGCAATGGATTATTACTGGTTCTTAGAATTAGAAGCCAGAGAGAACCCTAAACGTTATAATCTCCCAGCTGAATATAGAGGGCATATCATTCTTGCTAAAGCAAGAAGGAAGGGATGGTCTTATAAGAATGCAGCAGGTGCAGTATGGAAATACAGCTTTGTCCCTAATTCTAAAGTCCTTATTGTTTCAGAGACTGGTGAAAAGTCTGCTGATACATTTGAAAAGTGCCTATCCTATATTGATTTCCTCACTGATTATACAGAGTTTGGTGGTCCTACTATATATAGGAATTACCAACCCAAAAAGGCAGGTGGGATTAAAGCAGGTGTTAAGGCTAAGAAGAGTGGTGCAGAAAGAGGTAGGAGATCTGTTATTGAAACAGTAACCCTCTTTAACAAGCCTCATTCAGCATCTGGTAAAGGTTGTGCAAGAGTAATATTTGAGGAAGCAGGAGAAGTAAAACGGCTTAAGGAAGCTTGGGCATTTACAGAACCAACCCTAAGGTCTGGAAAGTTCTTGAAAGGTATTGCAATTATCTTTGGAACTGGTGGTGACATGGATGGTGCTACTCAGGATTTTGCAGATATGTTCTATCAACCTACTAAGTACAAGCTGAAAGGTTACAAGAATATTTATGAGACAGGTGCTAAAGGACAATGTGGATTGTTCATTGCTGATATGTGGTTCAGGGAAGGTGCAACATTCACCAACCTAGATGGAGCATCTTATGATGCAGTGGATGCTAATGGAAACTCACGTCATTGGGTAGCAGAGATTGATCTCAATATTGAGAGAATAGCTTCAAAGGGAAAGGATAAGAAATCTTATAACACAGATCTTACACAGTATTGTAAAACTCCTTCAGAAGCATTCTTGGTACCAGAAGGGAATATCTTCCCTACTGCAGAACTCTATCAGCGCCTTTCACGTCTGACATCTAATAATGAATTCAGACTTCTTGGTACTGTTGGAGAATTGATAACTGTAAAAGGAGAAACCAAGTTTAAACCAGATTTAGAGGGAAAGCTTCAACCTATACAGAATTTTCCACTTAAGGAAACTGATGATCATGAAGGTGCTCTTGTCATCTACGAACATCCTATTGAAATTCATGGGCTTATTCCTAATGATGCATATATAGTTACCATTGACCCTATTGGCATAGATGCTGAAGGTGGACAGTCACTTGCATCAATATTAGTGCTAAAATCCTGTAATTACCCATTTGAAATGGGGCATGATGAAGTGGTAGCTGAATGGACAGGTAGACCAAAACTAGATCCTATGGACACCATTCATAATATACTCCTGAAACTATCAAGATACTATAATGCACAAGCTACACATGAGAATGATAGAGCTGGGAAAGCAGTAAGGGAATACTTCATTAAACATAATGAATTTCATCGCTTAATGAAACCACCTGCCTACCTCATAGGGCAGTTTATGGGAACATCAAGAACATTACAGAGACAGACAGGTCACTCTATGGGAGCTGAGAAGCTTAAAGAGATGGGTGAAATATATACTAATCAGTGGCTTAGGGAGGAGAGAAAGAATCCATATACAGGAGATACAGAAACCAACCTAGATCTTCTTTCTTCTAAGCCCCTTATTAAGGAACTTATACAATACAACCGGAAAGGTAACTTTGATAGGGTACTGAGCCTTATGGGAGGTATTATACAGATGAGAAATCATCATAAAGAATTTATTGAAAAGGCTAAAGACGTAGATCAGGTGATGGACTACTTCATTTCCAAGATGCCTGAGCATATAAGAAATCGTAAAAATGCTATATCGAAAACCAAAACAACAACTGAAGTTCACGAGCAAAAACAAACAATGGCGAGTGGACAGTATGAATTATCTGTGTAGTCAGGCAGACGAATTCTTCTATGCTAATTGGGAAACCATGTGGAAGAACTATCGTGCATATAATGCAGATTATGACCAAGATGACTTCCAGAAATTCTGTGACCCTTTGGGTTTAGATATAGGTACAGGTAAGGATTATGTACAAGCCTTTAACCATGTGCACAATAAGATTGATGTACTATCTGGTGAAGAGGAAAAGAGACCTTGGAATTACCATGTAGTGTCCTTAGCACCTAATACTACTAATAAGATTCTAAGGCAGAGAGAGGGTGATTATAGGAAATTCATTAATGCAGCTCTTAATAAGGAGGCACAACTTGCACAGCAAGAAGGTATGATGCAACTTCAAGGTGTACCACCTGAACAGCAGGAAGAAGCTAAGAAACAACTTGAGCAACAGATTCAGAAAGAGATGGAATTCATACTCACACCTGAACTTATAGAGCAGAAGTATGAATCATTTAAAACAGCTGAAGAACAAGCTCTTGAGAAGATAATGAAGAGGGCTACCATTAAGGAGCACCTTAAGCATAAGAAGACTCAATCATGGTTCAATAGTAATATTAGTGGCCTTGAATATGTAGGCGTTTGGATGAAGAATGGTAAACCACACCTTGAGGTAATCAATCCCTTAGGTGTTGCCTACCATAAGAGTCCTGAAGAACAATTCACACAAGATGGTGATTACGTAGTATACAAGCGAGAGATGACTACTGGAGATGTTCTTGATAATTATGGCCACCTGATGAAGAAGAAGGACCTTAAGCGCCTTGATGATTATTCAGGTAATGTCTATGGCTTAGATGCTAAACTATACTCAAAAGATGGCTATTCCCCCAGTCACTGGGAGAACATAAGATACAAATCTAACAACGATGGAACTCCTTCATCAGGAGATATATTACACAGTGGGCAATATGGACAATCTACAGGTTCACAAGATGACTACCATACTGTCTATACAGGCTTCTGGAAATCACAGCGTTTGATGGGCTTCATAACATGGTATGATGAATATCATAAGAAGCACACAGATATCGTAAGTGAGGAGTTTGAACTTCCAGATGAGCATAGAACAAGATCTGAAAAGCAATTTGGAGTTACTAAGAAGATCTATACTTGGGTAGAAGAGGGTTTGCAACATGAATTACAATGGGAATGGGCACCTGAAATATGGTGGGGAACCAGAATTAATGATGACATATTCTGCCAGATAGAACCATACCCATATGCTTATCAAACAACTAGCGATCCTTATGATGTAAAATTACCTATTTATGGTGCTGTCTTCTCTGCAGCTAATGCACCAATGATGAGTACAATGGGGAGGATGATGCCTTGGCAAAAACTCTACCTTGTGATTATGTCCAAGTTTCTCAAACTTATTGGATTAGATAAGGGACGCTTAACATTCCTGAATGTCTTGATGGTAGATAAGGATATTGGTGTAGAGATGGTACAGAAGTATGCTGAAGACTCAGGAATCATACCCTACAATCCACTACAGAATAAGGAAACGGCTGGAATGATGAATACTCTTAAAGTTGCTGAATCTGTGGATATGTCTAATACAGACAAGATTGCACACTACGCTGAGATTCTTAGATTTGTAGAACAACAAATAGGGATGGCTGCGGGTATTGCACCACAAAGAGAAGCTAGGACAATTTCTAATACTAATGTATCAGATAACCTAAGGGATGTTGCACAATCAGCAGTAATCACTGAAACCAAGTTTGCACTTCATGATCTCCTTTGGGGAGAAGTACTTAATGGTTATCTGAAACTCCTTCAACAGGAAATAGTAGAAACAGATCCTGAATACCTGAGATACTGGCTATCGGATAGGGAACTATATACTATTAAGACAAGAGACTTAGACCTATCTGATATTGATATGGCAGCTATTCTTGAGGATAATGCTAAAACTCATAGAAACCTTGAAGCCCTCAAACAACAAGCACATGCAGTACTGCAGAATGAGGAAAGGGCACTTTCTAAACTTACACGCCTTATGCCTGCAGAATCCCTCACTGAATTCCGTGAATATGTAGATGATATAGAAGCACAGATCCAGAAGGATAAGCAAGCACTTGGTATGCAGCAAAGTCAGAGTCAGGAGAAAATGCAGCAACTACAGATTGATAATCGTGAGGATGAGCAACAACATGAGATTGAAAAGGAAAGAATGATAATTCAAGGGAAGCTTGAAGTAGAAAAAGTTAAGGCTGCACTCAATCAACAGGCACCTGATCACTCAGGTATTATTGCTAATGCACATTCTGATGCTGCCAAACTGACTATTGAAGATAAGAAGCTTGCACAGAAGGATAGGGAACTTGATGCTAAAGTAGGACAGGAAGAGAAGGATAGAGAAGTTGAAAGAGAGAAGATTCAGTCTCAAGAAAAAATTGCACGCATGAAGCCTAAACCAACCTCAAAGTAAACACTATGAAATTCTTAACCATACTCCTCGTTCTACTATTTTCCCTCACAACAAATAGTGAGGAGTACTGGTTAGCATTTTCACAACAAGGTTGGGGAACTACAGGGAGAGGTTACTATATACAACTAACATCTGACTACCCACAAGAAGTAATAATCTCAAACAGTCACTGGCAATACACAGATACTTTGCAATTAACTACACAAACTGTAGTTCATCGTATACCAGATGTAGTAGCAGAACCCAATAGCAATATTGTTTCACAGGGCGGTATTAAAGTAATCTCTGAGGAACCTCTGCAGGTTATGCTTGTGAACTTTGAATACTTAGTAGGTGGAATGACATTAGTAAGGGAGTATAATGAACTTGGCTCTGAGTATATGCTTCTTTCAGATATTGAAGACAATCCTAACAATATACAAATAGTTGGAATTGGAAAGGTTATTGTGCACATCAATCCTTCAGTTAACACAAATATTGGAAATCAACCAGTTTCTATACCAATTAACACAGGAGAGGTTGTCAATATTAAGAGTCAAACACTTAATACGCATGGATTATCAGGCACAACTATAACATGTACAGACCAGCATACTGGTGTTCTTACTCCTTGTGCAGTGTTCAACAATTCACAGGTGTTTATAAATCCACAATCAAACTGTTGTGCTGATGATATTGATCACCAAGAGATACCTATTAAGTATTGGGGAACTACTTATTTTGTTCCCTACATAAAATCTAAAGCATCTGGGTGGTCTCAGGATAGAGTGTCTGATATTAAGATTATAGCACTTGAAGACAACACAGTTCTGCATATTGATGGTCAACAGGTTATTATGAATTCAGGCACAGTTGTTCAATATCCTACTAACCAATCACAATTAGTAACAGCAGCTAAACCAATAAGAGTAATACTTGTTACAAGAGGTGGTCACATGGATTGGACTAATGCAGATCCAATCTCTATGAATATTCTACCTCTGAAGTATACACAAGACCATATTGTCTTTAAACCACTGGTTCACCCTAACATTCAGGATCACTTCCTGATTGTTGTTCATAAACTTTGCAATGACTTTTCATACAACGGAATCCCAGAACAAGGACATACTCCCTACAATGATAGTACGTGCTCTCATTATTATAGCATTGATACTAGTAGGCAGACTTTGGATGGACAGATACAAGCCTATCAATACTCCTTCGGAAACTACATGGCATCCTATGATGCATATGGAACAGAACTCTACACAGAGTCTGATTCAGTATTCTGTCCACAATCTCCCACATCAATACACACACCTGAAATAGCACCGCACAAGTTACCGTACAAGTTACCGTACAACTATCTTGGTCAGGAAACTAAAAAATATCAAGTACGATGAATTTATCAGAAATAAAAGCCCAATTTAAAAAATATCAGGCAGGAGAGCTTAAAATAGATGAACTTGAAAAACTTTTAAAAGCCGCAGATCAACTCCCTGATTTTGTTTGGGATTTACCCGGAGCACGACAACTTTTAAAAGACCAAGCAGCACAATTTCAACCTGGTGGTAGTATTCCATTAGAAGGTAGTACAGACAAGGAAACCTTCATGGACAGATTATATAAAAAGGTGGGAAGAGGTATTGATGACGTTGCTTATAAAGTGGCGAGTTCAACAGGAGGACGTGCAGTCTCCAGTAATTGGGACCTTTTAAAAGCAGCCTTTAAACCACAAGTCAACTGGGGGTATACAGGAAATTACGGTGAGACTGATCGAAGCTCCGGAGCTCGATCTTCCCATAGAGATCTACTCTCTGCTTATCTTCGTGACCTTCCTAATTTGGATACGTACAAAGGACATGTCATTGGAGATGCTATAAAAGACAGAACCTATCAAATGGAAATGCAAGCTACTGCAATAGAATTAGCTGATCTTTTTTCTGCAGCACGCCATTCAAAAGATGAAACTTGGAAAAAATATTTTGCAGAAAATGAGACAGATTATTTTCCTTTTATGTCACCAGAGCAACGCGAAAAGGGAAAAGCCATACGCAACCATTTTCGTAACTTTATAAGAGAAAAAACAAAGGATGGAAAACCTCTTGCTATATCTAATGAACGGGATGTAATGGGTATTGCAGTTGATAATATTGCTGGGCATAATAAGTTTATAATTCCACAGTATGAAAATTTTGTTGCTAAAAATCCTAACATAACTGGATACAATGTGCAAGTAAAAGATAATTGGGACTTCGCAAAAGGATATAATGAGAAGTGGGAAGTAGATCTACCTCATCGCCTACAGTCTATAGTGATGGATAACATCGGAGAACCTTTTACACTAATCGGTGATGTAAAAATCACAGATATGGAGAATGAGCCCACTTATGCGCAGCATCCTAAAATAAGTATAGGAGAAAGTATTCCTGCACAATTTCAAGATGGTGGGGGCTTCAATCAATTTAATACAAATTACCAAGAAGCACAAAATTATCAAAGGATAAAGGGAAGTAGAGAAGGAATGAGATACAACCCGGATGGCACTACTTCAACTCATTTAATGTCAGATAATAATCAAAATGAAGCTTGGCCAACATTATTTCAAGATCCAACTGGTAACTGGTTTGAAGGAGGATATAATGAAGCTCAGAGAAGAGGAGAGATATATAGGTTTGATTCAAAAAATGAGTTAACCAATTTTGCAAGAAAAGGTGATTGGAAAAATACTTATCAAAATGGTGGAAGAGCTGATAGAAAGGCTGCTGAACAACAGAAGCTTCACCAACAATATAGGGGTGTAGAGGAGGAAACTAAAAGCTTTATAAAAGAGTCTGATTTCTTTGCCCCTTATAGAGAAGAGATGATAGGTAGGGGTGACTCAGTTGATGTTTCTATTAAGCAGAAAGGGTTTAATCCTAATTATGGAGTCTACATACCAAAGAAGAACAAGGTAAACATTAATACTACTGGGAAAGCGTTTTTACCTACAGCTTTTGAGGAAGCATTTCACAGTATGCATGTGGGAGTTCAACCAGACTCTCTTATAAATAAGAGGTTTATAAGAAATTTGGACTATTTTAAAGCTAATAAAGATTCTTTATATAGTCGTAATAATCCTTATCCTATAAAACAACCACCCTCATATTTACTTAAAACTTATGAAGATTTTGCAAAAAACTTTGTTGCTAGACAGGAGCTAAAAAAATATGGATTTAATCCTAATGACTCTATACCACCAGAAGCTATGGATTCTTTAGGAGCTAACTATGATGACCTTCCTACTAATGTACAAGATTGGTATAGTATGTTCAGACTTAGACCTAATGCAATTAATGATTTTTCACTAACAGACTCCGTACCCATGAAGCAAGATGGTGGATTTGTAAACAAAACTGGTTATACAAGAGGAACTCAAACAGCTAATAATCCTTACAATATTATTTCAAGTGGAAACATTGACAATACAAATACTGGTAAAACATTAGCAGTATATCCTGATGGGGATCCACCAATGATCCTGAATCCGGGACAAAGACATATTTTCCCTAACTCTAAAAATGTTCTTGAGATTCCAATTGCACAAGATGGTTTAGGGATGAAGAATGATACTATTGATTACCAAAAATTCAAGAATGCACTTTTCATGACTGAAACTGATGGTGATTCAGAAGCCATGAATCCAACGTCTTCTGCTACAGGACAACATCAATTATTGCATAAATTATTTCAACCTGAAATGCCGGGTGTAAGTAGGTATCAATTTTCTAAAAGACCAAAATTACAAGATAAGATCTTCAGAAAATTTTATAATAATGAACTTGAGGGGTTTCCCGGACATGCTAAAACTGCAAATAGACTTTCTAGAAAATTCGAGAATGAACCAGATATGAATCTTACCAAACCTGAAATTGCTGCTCTTTCTCATATTTTTGGTCCAACAGGGGCTGAAATATATATGCAAGATAGTTTAGTTGATAAAAAACGATTAGCTAATATCTTTCCACATCTTTATGGACCTGAAGCTAAACATGTTAATATGACACCGGAACAGTATCTTAGCAAATTTACTAAACATCTTTCTACACCAATACCAGAACCTAAACCTGAAATTCCATTGAACCCTAAATTCAGTAGTATACCTATGATGCAACCTGGTGGTAGTATTCCAGCAAACTTTGATTCTACTTATAATGCTGAACTTGCTTTTTTAAATCAATACTTAAAGAGTAAAGGACACCCAACTAAACAACATGTTCCTTATAAGTTTTTTCCAGAAAAAGATTTATCTAATACTTCAGATTGGATAGTAGGACAAAGTAAGGGAGATACTGTATTTTTGTCTCCTAATATATTCAACACAAAAGCATTTCCAAAAAGAAGTTGGATAGATGTTGTAAGAGAAGAACAATTTCATAATTTAGATACATACGAAAGAGATCCTATTTTAATTCCACCAGCAGATCCTAATTTTATGTTTAATACCTATGCAGCAGAGGATGCAATTAATTATATGGGAATACCCGTAGAAGCCGATGCTAAAAGGTATGTACAAATGAGACATAATCCAAATGCTGCTAAAAGTGTATCAATGAAAGACATTGAAAACTATTATCATCATGACCCGAATACGTGGGTAATGGACAGACCTGTTTATTCTCATTTGAAAGGAAGTACGAATGAAGCAACCCTACTCCTGGAGCGATCCCCTTATCATAAGTCTAGAAGCGACTATGAAAAATACTTACGTGGGCTTCTTCCTGACAATTTAACACAAGAACAAAAAGAATATGCAGAAAAATACATAAAAGGAAGAGTCGGTTTTTATAATAATAATGAAGTAAAAGGATTTTTAACAGGCAATGATAGTAACACCCCTTTAGATAATTATGAACATCTTTGGAATACAGCAATGAATGCAGGTACAAAGGGAGATACAATCACTCAACCATCTTTTTGGGGGGGCGAAGAACAAAAGATATTACATAGATATGATCTACCAGAAAAATATCCCCATGAAATGTCTATTAGTGAAAAGGCGCTTTGGAAGCTAGGTTTGTATAATTCTCCCACGCAACCAACAATGACTGTAATTTCTACAGAACCAAATGATCTAGGATATAAAACACCTGATTGGTGGCAGGAGAATCAACACTCACATAAATCAGATATACTTTCTCCTATTCATAATATAAAGCAAGCTCCTATTCATAATATAAAGCAAGAACAAATTACACAAATACCCAAAAGACCTAAAGAAGAAATTCCTCAAAAAGTTCCAATGCGAGATATTGAAACAATTGATAACAATGTATTACAGACACAGCTTCAACAAGTACCACAAATGCCACAAACAAATGGTTATATAAGAAACTATACACAAGAGGGGGATAAATATTTTTTAAATGATAAACCAATAACACAAAGAACTTATAATCTTGGAATGCAGGCTTCTCAAATGAAGGACGGTACTTCAGGTACAAGATGGGGATATAAGCAATTCCAAGATGGTGGTAGAAATGAATATGTGCCCACAAGACAAGATAGTATTGATGTATTACAACATCAGGCTTACTTAGATGAGAGAAGAAGTAAGCTTGGGTATAAAAGAACAGGACCAGTTCAAAGTTTTAACCCTGACACTATAAAGAAAAGGGAAGAGGCATGGAATAGAAACCCTAATGCTCAAGTTGTACTTGCAAACCCTGACCAAAATAATAATTTTAAGCTTTCTCCAACAACACGCGCTAAGGTTCCTTTCTCCAATCCAATTGGTAATGCTACATTTTATCCTGAATTAGGAGAGCCAGGAACTGTAAACAAGGCTATAGGTGCTGTTATACCAAAAGGTATGATTCCTTCAGGTATGCAACCATGGGGTAATATAAATATTGGAGAGAAGCGTGGAGACATTACAACAGCCCCTTATTTTGATCCCAAAGACTTTACACCAAAAGGAGCTGTTATTAAACCTGTAAAATATCCAGAGGTAACTGCACGTAGTCAACAACAGGATCCTGCAATATGGTCAATGAAACCAAAAGCAAGTGGATGGGATATTCTGAAGAGTCCAACAACAATGATGAAAACGCAAACGACTATTACTCCAACAAATAGACAAAGTGGGGGTCCCACAAAGCGGATATCAAAGCATAGTGGTAGAGAATTTGACTACTCAATATACTAAAATTTTAACAAAGGGCTATATGATACAAACCATATGTAATTAGCTCTGATTTAATCTAAAAACAATAACTAAATTTGCACACTGAACAATGGAACAAACAATTAACTTAGACGACAGTTTCCAGACTTTCACACCTCTTGAGGATCTTATACAAGAAAAAACTAAAGAGAAAGATGATAAGGAAACTATTGAGGAGCCGAAGGTAACTGGAGAAGAACCAGTTAAGGATGATGAAGACGCTACTTCAATAACCCTTGATGGTGACAACAAGTATAAGCCTTTAGAAGCTCTTGAAAATGAGGAGTCAGAAGAACCTGCATATGTAACGGAGGAAGATGAGGACGAAGAACCTACTTATCAAGAACCTGTTGCTGAAGAGCAGATGACTGATTATGTAGCAGGCATGATTGAATTAGGTCTCATACAGGCTCCAGAAGAGTTTGAATTTGATGGTAGTGAAGAGAAGCTTAATGAGCTGATTGACTATCACAAAGGCAGACAAACAGAACAAGTACAGACTGAATTTCTAAACTCAATCAATGATCCTGTCCTACAATCCATTATCAAGTTTGGCCTTGAAGATGGGAAGTATGGAGATCTCCAGAATTATATCTCTACTCATTCAGCCACTGCTAATCTTGATAGTATGGATTTCTCAGATGATAGAGTGGCTGAAAACTTTGTAACACAGTATTACAAGAATACTACCAATCTTCCTGATCATAAAGTTCAACAACTTGTTGAAGATGATAAGGATAATAGAGGGCTTGAAGATGTTGCAAAGGAATATGCTCAAAATGTCAAAGCACAGAATGCGGAGTATATAGGTGAAATGGAAAAGCAGGCTAAAGTACAACGCAAAGCAGAACAAGACTATCAGGCTAATTATAAGCAAAACTTCATGAAGAGTCTGAAAGATACTAATTATGCAGCAACTAAACAACAGGAAATACTAAATAGTTTCCAATATGTGCAGTTGCAGAATGGTGCTACAATGCCAGAGTACCAATATAAGACTCAGGCTATTCAAAGCAATCCTGAGCATTTCATTCAATTCCTAGACCTACTCGCTGGTTATGATCCTAAAACAGGGTTTACATTACCAGAAAATAAGAAAAGGGTTGAAAAGGATGAACAGAATGAAACAGTATTTAACAAACTAAAAAAGCGAACAGCTGGTGGTGGTAGAGTAGGACAGCAAGGTAATGCATATACTCCCCCAAGGAATCCAGTTGATTCACGAATATCAAAATTATAAAAATTCATAACAACCTATGATTGTAAATACGGGTGGGCTTAAGCTCACAACTATCACAGATGGTCTTGGTGGCAATACTTTTAATAGCACCCACCTAGTACGCACTTATGGTGTGGATAAGACCCACGACCTTTCAGCTAATGCTACTAATATGGCAGAGTTGTTCTCGGCTACTGATAAATATCAGGATAAGCCTTGGATTGCTATGACAGAAGCTAAAGGTAAAAAGATTTACTTGTCTAGTAACCAGTATTCATGGAAACTACGAGGACATCAAAAACAAAAAGCAAGGGTAGTTGCTGTTGTTGAGACAGGAACCACACATGGACTTGGTAAAGGAACCTTTGATGTAGTCTTAGATCTTCCTTGGTATAAGTATCCAGATGTACTTGTTGGACAGGATGAGGATTATCCAGTTGAAGTAGTAGGAGAACCTTCTCCATACTCTACTATTGGTTGGAAATATACTCTTCGTCTGCAGACAGACAACAATAACTTGACATTCCCAGATGCTCTTATCCAAGTTGGACAGGAATTCCATAAAAATGGAACTTCTATAGCTGATGAAATGAATCAGGACTATGGAACCATGCAGTTTAACAGTGTGTTTGAACTACGTTCACAAACTGGAAACGTTGCTGAAGAAGTAAATTTCAGTGATAAAGCATTGCGTGTAGACAAAAATTCTGGTAACAAAGTACAGAAACTTGCACATTGGCGAGTACCATTCTTGGATAACAAGGGTAAAACCTACTACAACTTTATGCCTATGGCTGAAGCTGAAGTATGGAATGGTATCTATGAAGATTGTGAGTGGGGTCTGCAATATGGACGTAAGAGTACAAGGGTAGGACCACAAGGTTACCTTAAGCGTACAGGTCCCGGATTTCGTGAGCAACAAGAAGATGGTAACGTCCTCTATCACAATGGAAACTTGACACTCGCTCGTTTAGATGATTGGATTTCAAGTATCTTCACTGGAAGGAAAGATGCAACATCTGCTAACAGGCGTTTGGTTCTCTCCACTGGTGAACAAGGAGCAATCATGTTCCACAACATGGTAGCATCTGATGCTTCACAATTCTTCACTACTGATAGTCATTATATCCGTGGTAAAGACTTCCGTCATATGTCCTATGGCTTACAGTTTACTCACTACGTGGGTAAGAATGGTTTAGACATCTCAGTTATGATTGATCCTTCAAAAGACAATCCTGATATGGCAAGGAAGACACATCCTCTCTATCCAGATAAGACAATTGATAGCTACAGAATGGATATCATTGACTTTGGATACACTGGTGATCAATCTAAAGCAGGCATGGATAATATTTCTATGGTCTGTGAAGAATTTGCTGATTACTACTTCTGTAGTACTGGTAAATGGGATCCTAAATCAGGAATGCCTATCAACGATGGTTCACCGGGATTAGCTGGTGGTGTTGGTGGATATGGTATCAAAGTTGAGAAATCCTTTGGTCTTATGGTAAGAGACATTACCCGTTGTGGTGCTGTAATCTTGCAATACGATAATTAAGATAAACAACAACCTCCCTCTGGCTTCTTAAGAACAAGCTGGAGGGAGTTTTTACAAAAAAACAAAAGAATGACTGCTAAAGCAATTATTATGCCTGTGCCCGGTAGACAACCAGTTACTAGGTATGACAGAATCACTGATCGTCAGAAAGGAAATGATGGACAGTTTTATGAATCAAGTGTACAAGAAAGAAACCTTACACGCGCCCCCGGCACTCGCGTAACCTTATGTGCTAACCCATCTACTTCTCGTGGTGGTGCTCTAAACACTGGATTAGACATACTTATTGATAATCCATATCTTGAAGGAGACCCTACTTATACAAAGGATAAGAAACAACCTAAATGGAGAGATAGACAATGGGGGGAAGTATTCAGTGGAAAGGAACAAGTTCTTAGACAACATGTTCTTGAATACAAACATAACCGTCTTTATGGTTATTACACCAATCAGACAGATCCTATGGGATATAGGAGAGTTCTTAAAGGTGATGCTGTTGACAGTGTTCCATATTTCCAGAGAGCAGAAGCTCAAATGGAAATGAATGATGGAGCTACAGTTCTGAATATGCAGAATCCACAGCATGAAATCCTCTACTACATCGCTATTGCAAGAGATGACATTGCTAATTCCTATCAGGAAATTGCAGTAACACCAAAAGCAAAGTGGTATATTACAAGGGAAGAAGAAGAAGCTGAAGTTAAACAGCAGAAAAAACAAGCAATGAATCAGGCTATTTCACGTCTGGAGAAGATTAATGATCTTGGTGATGATACTATTATCAAATTTGTGAAAGCAATCAATGATCCACATTTCCAGAATGTTAAGACAATAGCACGCACAGCCGCATATAACCTCTTAGATAGCTTTATACGAAAAGGTAAACAGCAAATTAGTGAGTTCAATCATGCATATAATACATATAGCAAGACAGAAACAAGACCTACTTTTGAAGCAAGAGCACAATTACATGACTACTTGCAGTATAGTATAATCTATAACAGAGGTGCAGAGTTTACATGGGTTCCTCCTATGAGAGAAGATGGCTCCACACCAGATGTAGTCACTTGGAATAGATTTGATGAAATCCTTGATTTCCTTTCAAATCCAAAATACCAACCAGAGCAAAAAGATCTGGAAGACCAGTTAAAGGCAAAGCTTAGATTATGACCATAAAGGAAATGCACTATGAATTAGAGCAGGAAATTAACAAGATATCATCTGAAGACAGACCTGATATCTTACCTGCACAGAAAGATTCATACATTCAACGTGCAATTCAAATATGGTTAAAGTCAAGATACGGAGTCCACAAAGAACGTGGATTTGAAACTGATCAAGAGCGTGTTTCCAATCTCTCAAAATTACACATAAAGAGTCCTGAACTCCAGACTGTGATAGTCCCTACTTCTCCAGCTACTGGAATATATGAAGTAGAACTCACTACAACTACTAACCTTTTACATGAGTATCTCTTTCTTACAAGGGTAAGAGCAGAGATTAAAAGTGGAAGCTGCACTAAGACTACTGATAATCTGAAGCCTATTCAGACTGATGATAACTTCAATAGTTATACAAAACCCTCTCTCAAGTGGTCAAGGGTACCAGTAAGGTTTGGCAGAAGCTCACAAACAGCTACTGCGGACTCACTGTATTTTGAAACTAACTCACAATTTAGCGTTGAAAAGGTTTGGGTAGATTATATCAAGAAACCCGCAGTAGTATACAGTGATGGTTACACACACATCACATACCCCGATGGACAACTCACAAGTTCAGGAACTCAATTTGGAAATAACACAGTAGACTGTGATATAGATGAAGCCTTTCATCATGAAATAATATCCTTGGCAGCACAAGAGATCAGAAGTGATCTTACTGATGTACAAGGAACACAATTAAAACAAATTCGTACACAATTAGATTTTTAATATGAACAATCAAAAAGTTCGCGTAGACAAAATCCTCGTAGCTAAAGATGATGCAGCCTTGGCAACTGGTGGTACAGCGTTAGTAGACACTACTAACAATGACATTAACCTTGCTGATGGACAATTAGGAGTTTTTAATGCTGAGACAGACGTTGCTCTTAGTGCTGGTGCTACATATATTGATAACCCTGTTATCTATATTGCACAAGGTACTAGTACTTCAAGTGATCTTGGACAAACCCCTAATAATCCCTTGCCTTTACGGCCTGTAGAACGCAGTCAGGATATTGATGGAGCACTTATTACCGCTTGGACGGGAGTCTCCTACACCGCACCTACTTGCTCATCTTGGACCTTAGGGGCCGTGAATGGAGCAGCAGGTGAAATTACAGTAGCAGATGAAACTCGCTACCAACTAACAATTGCCGCACAAGGCAGACGCACATTCATGCTTAATGGTAGGAACAAAACTGCTGTATATCCTGAGTTTACTACTCCTGATTATAGTGTTGATGGGCCTACAACTGAAGTTCTCCAACGCGATGACTTAGTACAGAATCTTGCTTACTGGATCAATAGAGATTCAACAGTATGGTCAGGTACACGCCAGGGTGGTGGAAACTATATGGCAATTGCTATTGACAGTGCAGGTGGAAACCTTGGCTCTGGTGTTGCACTTGATACTGGAGTACATGTATCAGGTTACACAATGACACTTGGTTATGATGAAACTGGTGCTGCTATTACACACACCTTAAACGCAGCAGAAGCAACAGCAATTGCGTCTGTCATTACTAATCATACAGATATTGTATCTGGTACCTCAGAAGTAGTACCATTTATGATCAAAGCGTATGATGCTGGTACTGATGCTGCTACAGCCGCAACTGCTAATACGGCAGAAGTTGCAGGAACTGTTGCAAACGCTGATATTCTTATCATAATTGCAATTGATCAAGCGACTGCCTTCTTTGATAGAATCCCACAAGTTAAGACTACTCTTAACTTAGGACTATCAGCTGGCTTTTCAAGTACAACTGCACTTACACGACAAACTCGTGCAGGTGAGGGAATTGGAACTGGAAGACAAACAGCACTCTTTTATGAGAGTTCTGATGAATTGAGAAAATTTGATAATTCTCAAGCTCCCGGATCTTATGTATATTCTTATACTTCTCCTGTAGACAGTACTGCAACCTACGATACTTACACAATTTTCAGCGGACTTAAAACCACTGCTAGTAATGGACTCCCAAGTGAGGATCAATTTTCTACTTATGTAGCAATTGAACCCGGAGATACAGTAACTACTGGTGCTTTTGAAGATGTCATGAATGACTGGCTAGCTAGTTGTCCTCGCTCTTTCTCTGCTGTTAACCTCTAAAATTAGTCAATAATGAATCAAAATCTTAGAGTAGCAAAAGCAATCTATGACTTTAGCATTGATGGAACAGCAGCTGGAGATATTACTCTCCAACAAACAGCTACCATTCCAGCAGGCGCAATAGTCTTGAGATTATGGACCAATGAAACTACAGCTATAGCAGGTTCTACTGATATTGACATTACCCTTGGAGGTGGTGGAGATGTCGACTTGATTACTGCAGTAGACTTTACTGGTGATGCTGATGTCACTACACGGGCAATCACAGCACAAGAAATCACAGCTGCAAAGAATGTTATTATCCATAATGATGGTAGTGCAATCAGTGCAGGAGTTCTTGAAATTTATATTGAGTATATCTTAGGATAATACCTATAAACAAATAATTTTAAATGGCAAGTAGGCCCATGCTTGCTTGCCCTTTTTAGTTTAAACACATAAATAATGGCAAAACAAACTTACATAGATAAGAGAGTTACTGTGGGAGGTGGCACAAGTAAGACTAATCTCCAGAATGCCTTAGATCTTAATGCCTTTATTGTAGATGTCATGGATGACGCTTCCTCTACAGTAACGCAGATTGATCTTAATGGTAATGCAGATGCTCTTATTCTAGATGCAGATGGAGACACTACTATTAGTGCTCCCACAGATGACCAAATAGACATTCAAATTGGTGGATCAGATGATTTTAGATTTACAGCTAATAGACTCAAGCTACTAACAGGAAGTGCTATTATTGGAGCAAATGGTACTGAATATGCTACTTTTATTCCACTATCTGCACAACAAGATTTATCAGGAGCTGGTGCTATGAGCTTGCTAACTTACTACACAGCTTGGACAACAACATCAACAGATGCTGGTACATTAGCTGATGGAACAGTTCTAGGTCAAATGAAAAAAATTCAACTAGTAGTAGACGGTGGAGATGGAACATTAACCCCATCTAATTTAAGCGGTGGAACTACTATAACTTTTGCTGATGCAGGAGACTTTGCACTATTACAATGGAATGGTGCTAATTGGTTAGCAACGGAATTAGGTAATGCTGCAGATGGTGTATCAGCTCCAGTACTAGCATAATAACAATTAAAGGTGTAACAGCCTAAGAAATCAACAACATAAGAAGAGTCAATAACAGGCTCTTCTTATTTCTAAAATAAATAACTATGGTAATTCTAACATTAACACAGTTTAATGATGATGGGAATGGACTAATATTTTCTAATGTAAAACTTGATAATGGTACTGTTGATGTTAATGGTACTTCCGATGGATTTATATTAGATAAAGATGGAGATACAACCTTATCTGCAAATACTGATGATGTCATTGATATCAAAGTTGCAGGTAGTATAGACTTTAAATTTGCTGTTAATGATTTTCAAGTTCAGGCAAGTTCTAAGATCTCAGGAGCAAACTCCACTACAGCCCCATTTCTAACAACAACAGTTCCACAAGCCCTTTCAGGCGCAGGCGCACTCAATGTAACATCCTACCTCACACAGTGGACAACAACTGGTGCTGATGCAGGAACACTTGCAGATGGTAATGATATAGGACAATTGAAAAAGATTGTCTTTGTAGTTGATGGTGGAGATGGAACTCTCACCCCTGCTAATTTTAACACATACTCTACAGTCACTTTTGATGATGTAGGAGATTATGTGATTCTTATGTGGTTAGGTAGTGAGTGGTATTATATAGAAAGAGGTAACATGGCCACAGGAGATGCAGGCCCAACAGTAGCATAATGAGTAGATTTACAGAACATACAAGTATAGGTCCTATAAATAGTGAGCAGGTTGCTCAACAGACTAAGACAGGAGTAAATAGACGAGCACAACAGGGTAAAGATGAAACGGTTACTGTTGTTGGCGCAAGTGCTACTTCAGTTTCTCTTATTGGAGAAAATCTAACAAGAAACGCAATCATGTTTGAAAACAGTGATAGTGCAAGATGTTATGTACTTCTTGGTGGTGGAACAGCTACTACTGCTAACTATTCCTTTTCTTTAGCACAATATGGTAATAAGACCATAGATAATTACAAAGGACCTGTGAGTGCTATTTGGGCATCTGCAAATGCTGGTAATGCACTCGTTACAGAAATTCATGCATAATGTCAAAACTTAATCTCACAGTAAGAAATTCAGCTGATTGCAATTCTCTGAAGATTTGGAATTGTACTGATTATTGTAGGCTGGAGTATGACATAGAATATATTTCACCACAGGTAAAGGACATTACAGACGTAGGCCCTGATGCTGATGGTAGAGGAGAAATACAAGTTACAGCTAATACAGCCAATACTACTTCTAACTTCACTTTTGCAAGTACAGATTATGAGTGGACATATACTGATTATCTTGGAGCAACAATTACACTTACAGGAGCAACAGCAACTCTTACTAATGTAAAGCAGAATGCGACTACTGTTGTAACATTAACATTTTCTCCCTCAGGTGGAACACTTACGACTGCAAGTTTAAACTTCCTGATCACGACTTACTCTAATGGTGAACTTTTTGACTATTGGGTACCTAATACAGACATCACAGTAGATGATGCCCCAGAAGCTACATTCACAAGTGATGTTCTCACAATGCATGATATCTATAATATAGCAAATGAAGAATACTATCTATATACACTGGATACAGCTAACACTCAAAGTACACCTTATGCAGTGACATATGATATGTCTACAACATCTGCACCCGGATTATCAAGTGACCCGCTTACCACAAGTACACAATTCTTCAAATTCAGGTATGACTATGCATACCTTGGAAGTGGTACTGTAAATAGTACAATTGCATTTCTGTTTACACAAACAGATTGTTCTGAAGAACTTGTAGAAGCAGAAATTGCAACAATACAATACCATATAGAAGATCCCTCAGGGACAAGTGATACTATTGATATCACAGTAGCAGACTTTACTGATGAAGTAAACCCTGTTATCATAGACTTTGATTCTACATCAAATAACTATACCTTCACAAACATTGGAAGTTTAGATGATGGTATGTGGAAAATAACAGCCACAGTGACAACCTCACAAAGTGGTAATACTCTCTCTTTTATAGCCTATGTTGAAAAACCAATTGTCTGTACTATAGATTGTAAGATTGCCAGATTGATGCATGATGTGATTAGTGAGAATTGTAAATGTGAGGATTGGTGTAATTCAAAAACATGGCGATTAATAACTGCAGACACGTTGCTAAGAGCAGCATTAAGAGCTGCAGGTTGTAATAAAACAACTGAATTCAATAATATACTTGCCAAGGTTGAAGACCTAATGGCAAACACAGACTGTAAAAATTGTTAAACTATGGGATGCTTATGCGGACAAAATGACTTAACATGTTTAGATATCACTGTCCCCGGTGGTCCAACTGGAGCACAAGGCCCAACTGGTAATGCTGGAACCGCAGGTCCTGCAGGTCCACAAGGCCCAACAGGCGCTGATGGTGCAGATGGGCAAGATGGTGCCAACATATTAGAACTTGGTATTGGGGAATTCCTAATGGCTAATGATACAAAACAAGTTCCTCTTGCAAACGGTACTGGAAATGCTTTTGCAATAGATTGGTCTACAATAACATCTGTAGATGCAATGTCACAACAAGATGATGTACTACGTGTGAAGGTTGGATGGGTATTTGATAACGCAGGTAGTTCTTGTCAGGAGCTTAAAGCATATGTATATGCTGTAGAAGATTTACCAAGTACTACTGAAGTTCTTATTGCACAATGGGACATGCAATGTCTGCAAACAACAAGAAACTACTGTAATCTTGACATAGAATTATATAAGAGGGGGACAGGACAAACGACTGGTGCACTCATTCATGGGTATAGAAATTCTAGTACAAGTGGAGGAGCAGGCAGTATCAATATAACTGATGACATCTTTTATAGACAATCTCATGGAGATGCACTTGTTTCTATTGATTGGCCAGTAACACACAAAATAAAAGTATACTTTGAAACATCCTCTACTGCTTTTGGAAATTTGAAAGGAAAACTACTTTACGCAGAACACATTAAACGAGCACAATAATGATTGCAGGTACAACACAACAAGCATACACAACAGGTGGTAATATAGAATTAATTCCCGGAGGAATTAATGTACTTACTGGTACACAAACACTGGTAAGCAATCTTACCCTGATTATTGATGCTGGTCTTACTCCTGTTCATGGAATGACTATTCCTATCCTCTCTACAGGAAATGTATCACTAGGAGGATTTACTTATAGTTTTATGGGCACTACAATCAGCCAGCAAGTAATAGACTCAACCTTTCTTGCCTTCGCAGTCTATGATGCTAATGCTGGATCTTGGCATGTCAGTGTAGCGTCTAACATTGATACTAGTACTATTGAGGAAGAGATGATTGAAGACAATGCAATCACTCTTGCAAAACTTGCACATCTTACTGCAGGTTCAATGTACTACATGAATGGTGAGGGTGTTCCTACAGAACTTGCAGCTGGTACTTCAGGACAAATACTGGTAATGAATGCAACTCCAATTCCTGTGTGGGTGAGTATGTCAGGAGATGGTACAATTTCTGCTGTAGGTGCTTTAACACTTTCAAGTACAGCTATAACTGGTAAGACAGCAATAACTTCTACTCAAGCTACAGATACAGTATTAGTTTCTGACACCTCAGATTCTGGTAACTTAAAAGAAGTGGCTCTTGCAAATCTTGTAGGATCACGTACTCTTAATACTTCAGGCACAACAGCTGGTACACCAGCTTCAACAACTGAAACAGATCTTGTATCTTACACGATGCCAGCAGATACTATAAACACTGATGGTCAATGTATTTACATTAAAGCATATGGTGACACAGGTGCTACAGCTAATACTAAAACACTTAAATTGTATATTGGAGCAACAGCTCAAGGACAAAATTCTGGTATTACAGCACCAAATAATTTACCTTGGACATGTGAAGTATGGTTGATTAGAACAGGTTCTGCTGCTCAAAAAGGATATGTTAAATGGACTTTTGAAGGAGGGGCTGGAGCTGAAGATA
>Ga0080013_1001636_pt1 | contig 28945 bp, 47 predicted proteins | sample ETNvirenome_6_85_FD_69236 | JGI IMG/M metagenome (GOLD analysis project Ga0080013, IMG submission 69236) | Marine viral communities from the Pacific Ocean - ETNP_6_85 (SPADES assembly) (version 2) | ecosystem: Environmental > Aquatic > Marine > Oceanic | place: Pacific Ocean | collected 2013-06-19 | reverse complement strand
ATGGCTTGGTTGGTGACACTACCTGAACTATTAGCAACAGGATTAGCAGTGGCGCTAACACCGCCAACGTCACCAGCGCGTGATGCTGTCGGGAAGAGAATTGACGCATTGAGTAATACTAGAAGGAAATATTTTAATTGCTGAAAATTGAAGTTGTATCTGTCACACTTTGGATCTCGGTAACTCTTTGGATTATTGTTTGGTTGACCATTCCAGGAGCTCGATATGATTCTGTAAATTGAAAACTGCCAGCCGGTTGTACAATGTTCCAATCTGGTTTGTTTGCTGCATTTAAGCCGGTCCATGTTGTTGTAACACCTTGAAGCGTATTGCTATTGCCTGACACTGCATTAGGCGAAATACTTGTTCCTGAGTGATCGACGTTTGTGCCAGTCACAGTATACTGCCATCCAGTCGCATAATCCATCGAATTTATAGTTTCAGTTACTTGCGATGTTGTTTCTGTATGGGAACTCATACTACCCTGTGTAAAATTAGGTACAACAGGGATTGCTGAAACTTTAGGTGTAAATATAAAGAATAAAAGAGCTATAAGCCTTTTCATAACCGGCTTAATCTCCGATAGTTATCTCACTTACAAATTGACCAACTGCAGAGGTTCCTGCGCCACCAGCGGTTAATGTGGAGACTCCTGCACTTGTAATTGTGCCCGCAAGTGATCCAGCAACGCCACCAGATTGCGTAGTTGTATTACCAAAAGCAGGCATATCTGCGACAACTCCAGATGTAACATCAACACCAGATCCTATTGCAGGTACGGCGTCTCCTTGTGTATAACTTTCGGAGAAAGAAAAAGCACTGCCTACAGTATTTACATCATATGTACCTGCTTTCATTGTTGCAGCTGCAGTAGCTGATCCTATTGTTAAGCCACCAAAAACATCGCTATTCCCTGTTCCTACTTTTATATTGGAACCAGAAACTGTATAAGTGCTTCCGACACGTTCTGAGGCTGTTGCTGCTCCATTAACTGATAGCTGAGTTGAAGTTGATAGACGATGGACCAGATCTGCACGAGCAGAAGGTGCAATAAATAATATTAATAACGGCAGAAGTTTCCACATAGTAGGGATTAATACCTTAGGCAATATAAGTTTAACTGAGGGTAAACTTAATACGTATTGCTACTATACGATGTCTGAAAATGTAATTGAAGATCCTAAAAAGAAGGATGATAGCAAGAAGAAAGGTGTACTTGGCAAAGTTAAGGCTGCCCTTCTCCCTGATCAAGAAGAACAGGCTGCAATTATCTCCACAATGGTCAGAATTGGGGTATTGGTTTGGAGCGGAGGAATATTAACTTTAAATTATGTTGCTATTCCAGGAGTTCCTCAACAGAAGATAGATCCAACCTTCATAGCTAGCGTGTTTACTGGTGTTTTGGCCAGTTTTGGGATCGCTACAGCGTCTAAAAAGGGCGATGGAACTATGAAGATGAATGGTGATAGTAATGGCCAAGTTAGTAAGAAAGATATGGAAAGCATGATTGAAAAAGCTGCAGCTAATTCTTCTGTTCAAACTATTAGGATTGAGCAGGCTCCATTAGTAATTAAGGCTGAGAATCCTGATTCTAAAGATCAACCTAAATATTCTATGTAATTAGGTAAGGCTTGGTTAATATGTGAACAGTATTTTCCATTAGGGTGTCCGATCTTTATTGGGGTTGGGTTTCAGTTACTTCAAAATGCCACACTTGGTTAAAGAAACGTCCTGCAGAGGTAAGCGAGCTATCTAATGATGAGAAGGCTCAAATAGTACCTTCTCGGTCCATATTGCGCTGCAAGATACTGGATCGAGAGAATGAGCATACTCATCTGGAGATGTTATATGGTTTAGGAAACTGGTGGATAGACGATAATCACTGGGATGGACTGTCGTCAAAAAATATATCCCTACCTTATACAGTTAATGGCGATTTAGTTTTTCTAAAAGATTTTCCTTATTTTTATCAAGATCCAGAAAAGGTAGGGGATAGTCATATTTTTACTTTTGCAATGTGTCTTAAATATCTTAAAACCCCAGGTATTAACGGGGTTATGGAATACTCAGAGACACTTAATAAGTATGGTAAGAGCATTCGAAGAGAGGCTCATGTTCAAGCTTTAGCTGATTTTGGGATGAAATCTACTTTCACGTACTCTGCTGATCCTGAGGATATTAAAGTTGAGATAAGAAAAGGAAAACCTGTTGCAGCGAGTTTACTCTCTAAAGGGGAGTTAATAAAGCCGACTAAAGGGACTCATCTTGTAGCAATTACCGGATATGGAGATGGATATTGGTTAGTTCAAGATCCTTTCGGTCAAATGGATTTAATTAATGGATTATGGTCCGATAGAAACCCTCTATCAGGGAAAGATGTTCACTATAACTTTGATCATGTGAATCCAAGATTATTTGCTAGTGGAGGGGCTACAGGGTGGTGCTGGTTGAATTTTCGAGAGATTTAGTGGGGTAGATATATATCTCAAGATTTAGGACGGCTATTGTCTCTTTGATGAGTTATTTATTTTTTGAACCATGGCAGACGCTCCAAAGCCTCTAGAAGATCAGCTACAAGAACAGCGTGAACAATTAGAGACAACAATAAAAGATCTTGAAGCCCAGCTTATGAGATCCAAAGAAGGTTATTTAAAAGTTTGTGGTGCTTTGGAGTATGCCGCTATTTTGAAACAACAATCTGAAACAGCTCCAGAATCCACTACTACCGAGGTCGTTGACCCCTAGTCTCATGTTAGGCGAGTTGAACAAAAGTAGATATCGAGCCCTTGAGTTATTAGCAGAGCATGTACGTGCCCCATCCCGTCAGCTCTCTATAGATGCCATAGTTTGTGATATTAGTGAAGAAGATTTACGTTGGGTTACAGACAGAATTCACTACTATTTATTGAAGTTACTAGAAGATGCTGAATATGATCCAGTAGACGAAGAGATTCTAATGGTAACTGAGGAAGTAGAGATTTGTTAAACTGAGATAGCAGTATCAGTTTTTTTATAGTGGAACCTAAAATAGATCCATATGAATTCTTACGTGAAAGAGCATTAAAAGTTGCTGATGAGATGGAAGATCATAGATATGAGAGGGATGCTGCTATAGGAAGGCGTGCTATCGCTGGAGAGAAGCCTATGACTGTTAGAGAGAAGATGGATGATAGGACGATTACTACTTAACCGAGGATAATTCTATGAATGAACCTCTGTGGGGGCCACTAAAGAAAGAGCACAGTTCCGGCATGAACTCATGGGGTTCTGGTCAATGGTCTAAATCTTTAGGTGCTGCTAATGCATTCCAAAGTCTTCGTGCTAGTGATTTATTAAAACAGATGGATAGACAATATATTCCAAAATCAACGTATCTTGTAGGACAATATTGGGATCAAGCCGGAAACCCTACAGAGGGTCCGCCTTTGCATGAATCTGGTTTAACTAAGTTTGGTTTTTGATTAAATCAACGCCCAGCTACGCCACCATTTAGTAATTACGTATTTATCTTCTTTTAGTGGTGGTAAAGCTTCGTGCATAGTTTTATAATTTGGTTTTCCATTTCTGTATAAGTTATTCCAAGCTACAAGAAGGCCTCTTTCTGGTTTAATTTTTAAATTGAGTCGTTTAAAATATGTTTCTCCTCCTTCTTTTACATTGTTTAAGTAGATCATTGTTGTCCAGGTTCTTTGACCCATCCATTCACAGTAAACCTTATATTGTTTTTTCTCATTAGGTAGAAAGAAATCCCAATGTTCTTTATAATATTCTCCTGGATGATATTTGTGTGCTTGGGATCCTTCTCCTAGGAAGGTGTCTAGTTCTAATAAATTTCCTATTCTTTCCTCTACATCAAAGACTATTTCATTAGGAAAGTGTTCTAAATTAGCAGTTTGACTAGTTCTATAGTCTGAAGTTTCATATTCATCTTCATCATTTGCTAATGGTGATCTAAAGGCTGCTGTATCAATATAATTAATTAATGTAGAGCATTCTTTTTCTGTTAGAAAATTTCTATAAGCATAAACTTGCGTGAATGGATATTTTATTTGAAGTGCCTTTTTTGTAATTGGGCTGTTATAGAAATAGTCATAATCAATTCGTTTTGGTTTCTTTTTAAAATTGCAAAGTTGTAATAACCATTCAATTTCTTTATCATTATATTTACCATTTTCTTTAAATTCTCTTAAGAGACTTGTCTTTGATGTACCAGCTAAAGCGCCTCTTGTAAGATACTTAATTCCATCTTGCATTTCTTTTGGGTCCATTATTAAGTTCGAATGTGCTTACAATAGATAAGTGTAACTATACAGGTAATTGGAGTTCATTATTCTGAACTTTATAGTATTGTTTGGAGGAAGCTACGGTGTCAGTACGCTTCTACTTAGACGTAGTGCGCAAAAGTTGAGTGGTAAACGTCATAGACGAGGAATTGCAGTGTCAGTTCAGCGCTGGTAATATATGTATAAGGTTCTAAGTTTTTATGGACGCATTAGAGCTTCCAGTTGACGTTGAATTTTCAATTCACGCTGCTTCGTTAGCTATTCAAACTCTTGATCGTTCAGATTTGGAGGAAGCTTTCGTTGAAATGTTACACCAGAAAGCCTTAGACAAACAGATGTTTTTTAACATTCTGAAAGATCACGGCATTGACGCCGACATCAAATTCAACATCTCCACGGTGGGACAGATCTCTTAAATACTATGGCTACTCGCACTATTGAAGGCACTTTAGACACACAAAGCGTTGATGCTGGGTCTGAAGTTACCTATCTCGGCTCAACAGCAGCTTCTAATCCAGGTGAAGCTATTAGGGGCTTCCGTGTAAATCCAGGAGGTACAGGAGATATTAAAGTTACTCTTGATCGTAGTAGTGCTATTAACACTATGGAGATTTTTCAAGAGGATTCTTATACTGCAGGAAGTGCGCCAACTGGCTATTCAAAATTTGCAAATATTGTTCGAGATGGTAAAGGTAAAGGAGTTGTAGGTGTAACAGTAACTAATGCCGCCAAGGACTATATTGTTTTACTTAAATTAGACGGCTATTCTGAGGTTAGTTACAGCGGTAGCGTTGTCGTCCCATAAGAAAAAGAAAGTCCAGACTAGGTGGAAGGAACATCCCTTTTTAACTAGAAAGGGTATCAATCTAATAAAATCTCACTCAGCGCCTCGTACTTGTATTGGTATGGGGCGTTATGCATCTTATAAGGACTATGGGGAAAGTATATGGAGAATTGGGTACGGAAGTAAAAAACTAGGTAAAAGGTGGCTTAATTCTATTGATAAAGCAACGAAGGAGGAAATAGACCTTCAATTAGAGGAAGACTTAAAAGAGTTCTCTGATTTGGTAGCTAACTATGTTTTAGTACCTTTAAATACGAATCGTAAAGCTTCTCTTTTAAGTTTTGCTCACAGTATTGGTATAACTTCGTTTAAGACCTGTCGTTTACTGGAATTAATAAATACTTCTGCTGGCAAGACTAAAATTATTAAAGAGTGGAGTCCTTATATCAATCATCTTTGGAGGTCTGGGGGCGATCTAATGATAGATAAACGTCGTGTTGAATTGGATACCTATTACGCTGCAGATAAAGAGATTCCCACGTTAGTTCCTCATCGTTGTCGGGTGAAGAGATGTCTACTAAATCTCCCTGAGACTTATACTGGGGCTCCCAATCAGTTGAAAGCAATTGAATATCTTGAGAGAAAGATGCTGGACTGGGATCCTTCTGGGGAAGTGATGCGTCAGTTTTTTCGTTATTGGACTCAGAAGCCCAGAGGTCTAGGATCTTCGCCGCGTCGGGCTCATAATGTTTAAGCATGTCCAGTGCATCGATTAGTTGAAGTTCTGGTGTGTAGTTTTCTAGGAGGGTTTCGTACTGCATGAAGGAAGGATTTTCTGTAGATCTTTTTGTTGGTTTAATCCTATTTTAAGCAATACTAAATAGCCAATTAGGTCCATTATGACGTCTTCGTCCTCTCCAATCAACCCTGCTCCTTTTTGGATTCTATTTAATTTATCGTCGATCCTTACTAATAATTGCTCAACTGCACTTGATTTACTGAATATACGAGCTGGCTCAAGCGCAGAGTTACCATATTTGTTATTTTTATGTAATAAGAGTTCTTTAACGTCATCACAGACAGTTGCTATTTTGAGTTGAGAGTCTGTCATATTTAACATGATACGTTAAAATCTTAATTTAGCAGATGATTTTACCTAAATTAGAAAATATCTCTTTAAATCGTTCAGTTTGATCAAAACCGAATTCAAGGCTTGGTAAATATATAAAATACCCCCAATATAAAGGGGATTTCAGCGTATACAGATCACTTCCATGAATCAGATTTGCTCTATCAGTAGGTATACATACTGGAAAATCCCACATTTCGGGGCAAATTCTCATCATTTCTGGATAAGTTGTATAAAACAAAGCTTCTGGTATATTTCTAAGCTTCCACTCTTTTATTAGTCGTCTAAACCATATAATTGATGGTGCTTTTGACGAAACGCCAGCTTTTAAGCTCCATCTCCATGTTCCTCTTTCTTTATTAAAAGAACATCTCCCAAATGTTGGAGGAAATAGGTATACCTTTCCTGTCCAAGGGTCCTGCATATTTAGTCCATCATCATCTAAGGTATATATTTTCTTTGCTCGTAGGAATTCAACATTTGCAGAGTGTGTAGAACAAGGATCTAAGTCAATATCACCTAATAAAGCATAGATATAAGGTAAATACTCCGCTGGTGTTAGCCAGTCTTGATTAATATGGTTTATACGTCCTAAGACGAGCTTATAATCAGCCCAACGTAACTTTCTCTTTTTCACATCATTTTGATGAAGTCAGCTCCTTCACTGTCATGTTTATAGTGGATAAGCTGCATTTTTTGTTGATCTTGGATAATAAAAAGTGACTCTTTTTCAGGGTCTATTTGCTCAGCTCGAGAAATTGCCTTCTGCATTACCTCTGCAACTCCTTCCATATCCCTACTATTAAAGTCATTAAGAGCGCTTATTAAATGATCTACTGCTAAATAGAACATGCTTTTCTTTTCTGGCGCATCAGGCACGTAGACCATGGCGCCAGGACCTTCTTTTTTATAGAACTCTGTATAGAATTCACACATGTCAGCACATATGCGTTCAACAGTTAGCTGTAAGAGTTTTGCTTCGTCTTCGCTAGTGACAGTGCGTAGCAATTTTTTCAGAAGTTCGTTCCGTCGACTCATAATTTTATCTATTTGACAGAAACAATAACCCTACTAAACCTAGGTATTTTTCAAGTTTTTTCTTTATTAGTAGCCTTTTCTTTAAGAACACATTTAATAAGATGTCCCAAACCTGAGCGTTTCAACGTCTCTAATAATTTTGGTAGCGGTTGATATAGGACTACAGCTTTTTGCATATTTCCTATCTTTTTGATTAATTTACCATTTTCGTCTCTTAATTTTGTTAATTCACCTTGTCGTATCAAATATTCTGCGACGCATCGGTATCTACGCTTCTCTGCTAGGTTTATCTCTGGATATCGATCACAAATGGTACTAGTTCTCATGTCACTAAAAGTTAGTCGAATTTGATCAGCTAGTGACAGACCTAGCATTAAATCTGTTGTACTGGTTTCATAACTGCAGATTAATTCTAAGTATCGTCTTAAGTCAGGGGTTGCAAAGCTACCAGATGGAGGGATAAAAATTTCTATCTGCTCAAGCAATGAAGGTACTACAGCATCTCTATAATTTTCGATAGTGATAGTATTGATATCAAGTTCTGAGAATCTATAACTTTGATAAACGTTGTTACTGTCTTCTATAGGTTCATATTCTGTTTGATTTAAGGCCTCAATCCAGTCCTCATTTTTTATAACTGTCATTCGAGGACTTTATCTTCTTCAATAGTAACCCAAAATCTATGATCGTCCCACTGTTTTTTGTGATCAATTTGAAGAATGTATTCATAATAGTCTCGTATATCCTCCATATTCTCATCTATTGAAGTGATTTGATACCATTTGGGGCCATGAAGTTCTTTAAGTCTTTTCTCACATTTAGCTTCAGATCCCCCATAATTTTCAGCTTCCCAGATTGAATTCGCAAACTTTTTTTGTTGTCCAGTCATTAATTCTAGTAGTTTCTCTATGGACAATTTTGATATAAGGTCGCTAAACTCTTTAAGGAAAGGATATTGTTCATCATGCGCCGACCTATCACTTATGCTGAGTTGCTCTTGATCCTCGCGCTTTTGCCCGTTGGCATTATTGGTGCCCAGCATTTACACGGGTTTGTGACAGATAGAATCAGTATAGAGATTAAGCTTAAATAAACAATGGGGAAAAAATCGCCACCACCGGCTCCGGCTCCTGTAATTGTAAAGAATACCCCGCCGCCACCCGCGACCTTATATCAAGATGTCACTCCCAAGGCTACATATCATGATGCAACGGATTATTTAGCACGTATGCATGAGCGTGAGGAGGCAATTGAGAAAAGAAGGTGGGATGCAGGAGAGACTCCAGGAAATGTTAGAGCGTCTCATGCAGGTATTAATTTAGCGTCAGCCGAGTTAGCTAATAAATTAGATCAGTCTAGTTCATTCCCAGGCACTCCTGCTTTTGGCGGGGAAAGATTTGGTGGTGGTACTGATGCTGTTATTAGTGCATTAGCTGCAAAACCAGTTTCAGGTAGTACTAGTCGTGATGCTCGAATTAGGCCAAGTCAATTATCTGAAACAGCTCAAGGCACAGCCCTTACTGGTCCTGAAAGACGTCTTCAGAAAGCTCAAAAGGCTTATTATTTAGCAAGCCAGGCTAAGGATAGTGAGGAGTTCTCTTATCCTGATTTTGTAAAGCCTTCTTGGCATGATCGTGATTGGTATCCAGTTATGGAGAAGTGGAAAGAGAGAGATATTCCTGTTGAGGTGAATGATGATGATCCTGAAATAATAAAAATAGCTTAATAATTAGTCGTCTACTGCTCCAAAATCTAACATATCGACGTAATCTTGTGTGAGTAGACCGAAGTCTAGTTGAGTATCAAAATCATCTTTAATTAAACCCCAATCATTAATATTGACATTTAAGCTTATTGCATAAGTAGTCTCAAGATAGCGAATGTCATTCGTTACTAAGAACAGGTAATTTCCTGGTGACAACTTAGTGATAGGGTAATCATCAGTACCAATTTCTATCTCATCATCTAGATAATCAACTGCACCCTCGTTGTATACATAACCGTCATCATTAATTGGTAGCTCTTCTCTTCTTTTATCTTCAGTTATTCGATAGAATGCAAGTAATGTATTTTTATTTGTATTACTCTCATATGAAAATTGAGAGTAATCTTGTGTAAATTGAAGAGATCTTGGTTCAATTAATTTTATTTTATAAAAAGTTGTTTGTTTACGAGATAAACCTCCATGAGAGTTTTTTATTGATAGAGATTTAAATACAGAAGAAAAATCTCCTAGGTCAATTGGGTTATTGAGGTTATCTCCATCTTCTACTGGTCGTGGATCTGAACCATAATATGATGTAGGCCCATAGGCGGTTGGTCCTGCACCTCCTGTAGGATATGACTGTACTGTTCCTAGGTTATAAAAACCTGTATTATTCGGAATTGTCGTTAGATACCTGCTCATATTCTGCTTTTAAGCCAGTGGTTAGTCCATGCATGGGATGTTCAGGATCATCTCTGCCGGATTCTTTATATCTTTCATTCATTATTCTAACTCGTTCAGCCATACGCTTAACTCCTTCTTTACCTGTACTCTCATTTGCCATGACGTCAGTGTAGGAGTGATAATCCATTGCTTCTTCTAGTAAAGGTTTTACAGCTTCAGCTTCAGTTTTTGTATCAAACCAAGCAGACCAAGTTGATTGACCATTGATGGTAATTAGGACTGCATATTGACGCTCCTCTGGTAAATGATAATTACTTGGTTGTACCGAGCTTTCCTTGCATGTTATGCGCCCTCTCTTTGTGGTGTTTAAAGATGTTTCCGTGAGTGAGTTTGATTCTCTCAATTTCATTTGGGTGGTCACAGTTTTTTAGTTCTCTGATTGTAAGGTGTGTTGGGTTGCAGCAGAAAGAAACACATGTTGGTCTGCTAAAAATTCTATATTTACCTGTATAGCCTCGACTTAGCCAAAAAGCTACTCTTGAAGCCGATTGGGTTTTAGCGGCGTGGAATGGCGAAGGAAAATAAGCAGTGGATTCAGTCCCATGTTTTCTAGCGGCCCCTTGCCATTTCCAACATTCGTCAGCTCCTTTTATGTCAACTTGATCCCAGAAGCTTTTTGCTTGCCAATAGAAGGTTCTGAAGTCGAAGTTAGTGACATCTACTGTACATCGTCCCTTTTTTATTTCTTTCATGCAATCTAAACACTCTCCCATTAAACCAAAGTTTCCTTTGTGTCCTTCGTCTCCTGGTTTATGCCAAGGGCATGTTTTACTCTCATTCATAAGGTAGGTACGTCGAAAATCCTGAGTTTCAATGGGATGAGCTTGAACTAATTCTTTACAGGTTACTAGAAAATTTTCCCAAACTTCTTTAAAGCTACCAGATTTAAGATCCCCGGCAACTTCCTCATAAGTTATATTATTGCAGATTCGTCTGACCGTATGATATGGAACTTTATAAACTTTAGATAACTCTTTATTACTTATCCCCTCCTCCTTTTCACTTCTTAATTTAGTTATTAAGTCTTTACTAATGTCTTTTTTAGTACGTTTTGCTTCTTCATAGGCAACATCACTTCTTGTCCCCCAATAGTAATGGGTTGGATTAATGCAGTATTTAGATTTACATATTGATCGACGAACAATTATAGGCTTTGTTCCTTCATAGGGGCTTCCTATCATTGCGAGTAGAAGTGGTCTTGCATCTTTATTTTTATAGAGAGGTATATTTACTTTTGTAGTTTTAAAACCTTGGAGCGCTAACGAATTATATTCTTTGAGACACCAGCATTGCTCTTTTCCTATCTCTTTAATAGCAGCTTGAAAGGCTACAGCGAAAGCTATTTGGTCTTTTGCGGTTAAGTCTTTAGCTAGAAATGGTGATTCAATACTTATCATAAGTAGGGTAACAGGTGCTGAGCAGCTAAGACTTCAGTTATAGCAAGAAAAGTTGTTGACAACCAAATTGTAACTTTTTCCCTCTATTTTATTTACTTCTAGAGAGGATGAGGTTAGGTACTTGTCTGTAATTCTTTTATATACACTCTTATACCTAACCACAACATATACGTACTTAAGTAAAACACCCTTTATTTTTTAAAATTTGGGTGTTCACAACAAAATAATTGCGGTGAAAGGGGTTTTGAGGAATTAGGCCTTGAGAAAGGGTCCTCCCCCTACCTATTTTTAGTGTTATTGACTATTTTTTCGAAGGAATTTAGATTTTGGGTTAGGTAGTTGCCTGTAAAATTCGACTAAAATTCATATGACACTCAAGTACCTAATCTCAATGGTAGTTAAATAATTCTTCGTAGAGTTCTGCAAATGTTTTAGCTTGATCTGCATCTTTGGCGTATCGACATGTACCTCCTCCTGGGCAGCAAACTAAGTGTTCTTTATGTCCTCTATTTTCAAAGACTTCTATTGTTGTCCCATGCTGTAAGGTTGTCACTCTATTTACCGTTTTCCGATGATATTATTATAAAAGGCCTGTAATTTATTTAGTAATGTCATCGTCATTTATATCTCCAAATTCACTAAAACTAGGACCTTTTAGTAAGTTTTCATCTACTGTTGCTCCTAAAGTTAGTAGAGGACTTCCTTTTTTAAAGACTTTTGCTAAAGGGTTGAGGTTTGCTCCTGGTATTCGGATAGGTACTGGTCTGTTGTCAGGTACGAGCAGGCTTTTATCTGGTGAACCGCTGCATAAAGTTGGTATGGGTTACGCTCAAGCAATTCCAGGTCCTATAGGTTGGTCGGCAGTTGCAGCTGATTTGGCTGACCAAGCTGGAGTATTTTCTAACATGTCTGGGGGTAATCCTGCGTCTAACTTTACCGGTGGGTTACCAAATACTTCACCAAGTACAGGAATGGCCAATATTCCAGCGACTGTACCAAGTACTGGGCAGTCTCATAAAGATTTTGAAATTCAGCAACGTCAGGAGCAAGGTGCATACATTCCACCTGGGATGACTACTTCAGCTGGGGTTCCTGTCGAAGCGCAAGCTGGTGGTGGTATACCTGATTTTATAAATACAGGAAAAGATCAATGGGGTAGGTCCGCATCTTATAAAACTGATGATGGTACTTGGGTAAATAGATCTAATGTATTTACGCCACATTACGAGACTGGTGAGGATCTTGGAGTCATGACTCGAAATCAGCGTAGGGCATATGATCTAGCAGCAGCAAAAGCTGGGTTTTGATTATAGATAATCATAGCTTTATAATTAGTATAAATAGTCAATAAAGTAATGAACGGCGCAGGATTTGATCCTTCTGGGTTTGATATGACTGATATTGGTGATCCTCGTCGCCAATCGAAGTTACCTGGTGGATATGCAACTCAGGGGCAAGCAGTTAGTGCACCTTATGCAGATGCAAATAGAGCTGCCGCAGAGAAGACTAATCCCATGAATGCTGCTTCTCAAGGCATAGGGGATAGGGTTGACAATTTCTTAAGTAGGTTAGGAGGTTAGTTATGGAGATGATGAATCCTGGTGATGCCTTTCTTAAAGATTACAAGGATCGCCATTCTACTTATTTTTCAGATCGTCCAGAGGATCGATCTATTGATATCTCACTTGGAGATGCATTAGTAGGTGCGTCAGTGAGAGCTACAAATGATGCAAGAGAAACAGCGGAAAGAGAAGGAATGAATACATCGGCAACACAAAATTTAAATCCTACTTCTGAGTCCTCCCTACGTGAACTACAAGCAGTTCCAGGAGAACAACCAGTGAGAGGATCAGGAGAACAACCAGTGAGAGGATCAGGAGAACAACCAGTGAGAGGACCAGGAGGATTGACTAGAGAGGAGTTTGAGGCTCTATCTGATGACGAACAATTTCGGACAGTACTTAAAGATTCAATGCCTACACCACATGGATTACATCGTGTAGTTACAGGTGTTGCTGATTTCTTAACGGGTAATCAATATGATTATGATCGGCGCGGTTAAGTAAGATGGGTGATAATGATTTTCCAGCAGTAATGGCCAACGGTGGTTGGGATGAAGCTAAAGATAAGGCTTCTAAATGGAAGACGTATCGGAGTGGTGCATCTTCATATAGCCAATCTGGGACTGATATACCTACAGGAAGTATGCAAAGTAGGGGTGAATTTACTGATGGATCAGATATTACTCCTTACGGTTATGAAGAATTTGGCATTAGTCCAAGCTTATTAAGGTAAAGACTAGATTTTGTAAGCGTAAAATTGAATATATAGACTAAAGTTTAGACGGTAGATGTCACAAACAAAAGCACAGTTACTTGATAATATCAAGGATAATGTTCAACTTGACGCGCAAAAGGCTCTGCGATTTGCAGATTCTGACTCGAGTCATTATGTAGCTTTTAAGGCTCCAGGTACTGTTTCTAGTAGTGTTACTTGGACATTACCGGCAGCAGATGGTAGCGCAAATTACGTATTAGCTACGGACGGTAGTGGAAATCTCTCGTGGATAGCTGATCCAGCTGGGCAATGGGTAACTAGTAGTAGCAATATCTATTTCACAGGAGGCAATGTAGGTATAGGAGATAGCTCACCAAGTAATCCCTTATCTGTGACAGGGGCTTCAGCTTTTAATGGAGATGTTCAGTTTACTGGTGCAAGTTATAACGTTACTTGGGATAAGTCAGCTGATGATTTGATATTTAATGATAATGCTAAGGCAGCGTTTGGTACAGGTTCAGATCTTCAGATTTATTACACAGGGTCTTCTGGATGGGTCTATCAATCTGAATCAGGTAATGATGTATCCTTAGGGGCCAATGGCGGTAATGTTTGGTTAAGGACAGGAGCTTCTGCGAATGATGATGCAATTAAGTGTGTTAATGATGGAGGCGTAGAACTCTATTACGATAACGTTAAGAAATTTGAGACACAAAGTGCGGGAGTAGAACTTACTGGTAAATTAACTTTTGCTACTGAAGGTCTTGCTGGCGGAAGTATTGATTTAGGTATTGATGCAGATTTAAACCTTTATCACGATAATAGTGATGCTTATTTTGATAATAATGTAGGTGATTTCTATATTAGAAATGATGGTTCAAGTACAAGTGAAAAAATAAGAATACAAGCAAAAGGTGGTGAACAAAGTATTGTTGCTAGTCCTAATGGGGCCGTTGAACTCTATTACGACAACAGTAAGAAGTTTGAGACGACTAGTGCTGGTGCTCTAGTTACTGGTACTGGAACTAACTCTGTTCAAATACTTGGAACTGGCAGTTACAACTTATACTCATACCACGATAGCGGTGGTGTTGGTTGGGCGACTGGTGCTGGTGGTAGTTATGGTGAATTGCTTTATTTAGATGAAAGTGGTAGTACAGCTCGACTTTATGCTGCTGGTGAACTAGGTTTGAACGTTATAGGTAATGGAGCCGTTGAACTCTATTTCGACAACAGTAAGAAGTTTGAGACAACAAGTTACGGAAACGCTAGTGCTGGACAGTTAAGAGTCACCTCTTCTAACGCTACAACACCTGCTTTCTCTTGTGGTGATTCAGGAACTGGATTCTATAATACAGGTACAAATTCTATTGGATATTCTGTTAATGGCGCTCAGAAATGGGCGGTAAGTAATGCAGGTCATTTAACCGTTCTTGATAGTGTAAAATTCCAGTGTGGTAATGCAGGTGATCTTCAAATCTATCATAATGGAACCCATAATTACATTGATAGTACTAATGGGAAGATACACATTAGACATGGTACTGACAATGCTATTCAAACTATTGCTGACGGAGCCGTTGAACTCTATTACGATAACAGTAAGAAGTTAGAAACTAACTCAACAGGGATACATATATTTGGAAATACTGGTCATGCTGATGGTGCTGCTGATTTGTATGGTTCAAGTAACGATCTATCAATCTACCATGATGGAACTAATTCATACATAACAAACGCTACTGGTGTGTTATTAATACGAGCTAAAACCGATGAAAATAGTATTAACTGTAATCCTGATGGAGCCGTAGAACTCTATCACAATAATACCAAACGAATCTATACGTCTTCAACTGGTGGTACAATCTCTGGTACAGGTAACTTATACGCAGATTTTTGTACTGCTACTAATGGGCATTTTATCACAGCTCAAAGTGATGAGAATACCCATGCGGTCGAGATATATCAACAGCACGGCTCTAACACTAATAGATATAGCCTTGTAATTAATGATAATAGAACAGGATCTAAAAGTGCTTGTTTCTATGTTAGAGGAGATGGTGAGACATTTAGTCATCCAAATGATTTATCAGACAGAGCATTAAAAGATAATATTACTGATATGGCTAGTAGCTATACTAAAGTTAAAAACTTAAGGCCAGTTAACTTTAATTGGAAAGGTAGAGTTGATACTGAAGGTAATCCTGTAGTTAAATCAATTAGCGGTTTTATAGCCCAAGAAGTTGAAGAACAAATACCTAATTTAATTAATGGTGAAGAAGGTAATAAAGGAATTAACTCAGCTGGCTTAGTTGCGCATGTAACAAAAGCATTACAAGAAGCAATAACAAAAATCGAAACACTCGAAACAAAAGTCGCCGCATTGGAGGCTAACTAACTAACTATGGCATTAACAAAAACACTAGAAAACGACAAAATAGAAGTCGTTAATAAATGGAACGTACAAGTCAGATCCGCAACCATCATCAAAGAAGATGGTGTGGAACTTAACCGTTCCTTTCATAGAAAAGTACTGCAACCAGGAACACTTAAAGGTGGTTCAGGTCAACGTTTTACTGCCGAGTTTTCTTACCCAACCGCCTAGTGTGATGCGAAGTTTTTCTGCAGTTGCAGTTAGTGATCTTACAATGAATAGAAAGCTCTGTAAAGGGTAAGCATCATCTCTGTTTGATATCTAAATGGCATACATAGGAAGACAACTTGTACGAGGACAGAATCGTGTTCTTGATGACATTTCTAGTAGTTTCAATGGAAGTACAACTGCTTTTAATTTAACGGTTTCGAGTTCGTCTTCTCCTCCTGCGAGTGTTAACCAGCTTTGGATAATACTTGGGGGTATTCTGCAGAGACCAGGGACTGACTTTACAGTTGCTGACGCTGTTATTACCTTTACTACTGCACCAGCTGCCGTTTTAAGTTTCTGGGGGCTGATTCAAGGTGATACTTCAGATATCAATTCACCAGCTGATGCATCTGTAACACCTTCTAAGATTGCAAGTAGTGGTGATTTTGCTTTCCCTGCTGATGTTAGATTTAATGATGCGGATGGTTCACATTATGTAGGTTTACAAGCACCTTCAACAGTAAGTAGTAATTTAGTTTGGACATTACCTGCGGCTGATGGCTCGGCTAATCAGGTACTTAAAACAGATGGATCAGGGGCATTAGGGTGGGCTTCTGACGCTAATGCACCGGAAGGAACTGCTGTCTTATCTACTGGTGAAACTGGAACGACTAAGTATTTAAGAGTAGATGGAGATAATACATGTTCTTGGCAATTAGCAGTTGATGCAACAAAGATGCCTCTTGCTGGTGGCACGTTCACTGATGATGTCACATTTACAGGTGATAGCAGTAACGGGTTATGGGATAAGTCAGCGAATGCGTTTGTTGCTGATCTGACAGGTACAGCTTCTATAGCTACATCAATTACGGTTGCTGATGAGTCAACAGATACCTCCTGCAATGTTCTCTTTGCAACAGCAGCAACAGGAAACTTAGGAGCTAAGTCAGGAACAAATTTAACCTTCAACTCAAACACTGGAGCGTTAACAGCGACAAGCTTTGTAGGAGCTTTAACTGGTACTGCCTCTGGTAATGCTGTCCTAACAGGTTCAACTGATAATACAATTTGTACAGTTACAGGTGCTAATGCAATTGCTGGAGAGGCAAGCTTAACTTTTGATGCAGGTCTACTAAAAATTGATGATTTAAGTGGAACTGCTGGAAAGGGTAGACTTGAATTTGGTAATAGTGGTGAACAATATATTGAAGGATTTGATACGGGAAATGGTGGAGGTGGATCATACTTGAGTTTTGGAGATGGAGGTGCCGAGTATTTACGTATAAAGTCGGGTGGAAGTGTAGGTATAGGTATATCAAGTCCAGATTGCAAACTCCATGTTTATAGCGGAGATTCTGGAGGAAGTACAGCCTCTGGATCGACTTTAAGTATTGAAAATAGTACTACAACTACTTTACAGTTTTTAAGTCCTAATAATGCGTACAACGCAATAAGGTTTGGGGATAATAATGATAATGGTGCTGGATGGATTCAATATAACCATTCTGATAATTCCATGCAGTTTGGAAATAATGGTTCTGAAGAGATGCGAATACTCTCTGGTGGAGGTATTACCTTCAATGGCGATACAGCAGCGGCGAATGCTCTGGACGATTATGAAGAAGGGACTTGGAGTCCTACTATGGGTGGTGGTGGAGGTCCAAGTGGTTATAATGTACAATATGGAAGATACACAAAAATAGGTAACACTTGTATAGCTCATTTCCATTTAGATTGTGATGGCGGTCCTAGTAGTGATAACAATATTTCAGTAGATAGTTTACCTTTTACCGCTACTAGTAGTGACTCAGGAAACGCCTGCTCATTCTCCTATATTGATGGATTTCATAATACTTGGTTCACTGGTATGGTTAATGCTAATAACGCATATATAAGACTTTACCAAATTGATGGTTCATACCTCACTTGGAATGAAGTATCAAATAAGAATAATGGATTCAGAGGTACTGTTATTTACCACGTATAGACCGTTAGCACGTCTATAAACTAAGCCATAAACCTATTTAGCTCGGAGAGCTTCCTTAAATGGCAATAACAAAAACATTAGAGAACGACAAAATTGAAGTCGTTAATAAATGGAACATACAGGTAAGAACTGCAACCGTCATTAAAGAAGATGGCGTGGAACTTACCCGTAGTTTCCATCGTAAAGTATTAGTACCTGGAACCTTAAAAGGTGGTTCTGATTCTGATAAAGATGATCTGGTAGCTACAGATCTAAGTTCTGAGGATGCAGATGTAAAAGCAATTGCAGAAGCAGCTTGGACTAGTCAAGTAAAGATTGACTACACTGCTTTTCTAGTAGCTAATAAGGCAGTAGGATAATACCTGCTTCTTAACTTAAATGATAGACCCGAACATACGTGATATCGCAATTGAAACTGCGTTGGGCGGGTCTCCTAAAAAAAGTCTTATTGATACAATTGTCAATATAAATAATATAAGTAAAGAAGAAGCAACTGATGTTATTAATAGTTTTAATTTCCATTCTCAACCTAAAAGAATAAATTATAGGAAATTTAGCAATAAAAAATTTCCTCATACAATTAAAAGATTACCTTTTCCTTTTACACAAATATATAAATATGACGATTTTTTAGATAAAACAGAATGTAAGAAATTAATACGTATCACAGATGAAAAAGTATCTGAATCTACACTATGTGATCCAGAAGGGAAAATACTTAAAAATGATTATCGAACAAGTTATACTAGATCATTATTTAATTACGATTATGCAATCTCAGATAATATAAATTCCCGTATTGCAACTATTCTAAATTTAAATCCTAAGATTGGAGAAACTTTACAAATTCAAAAATATCATCCTGGAGAATACTATAAAGAACATAATGATTATTTTCATTGGTTTACACCTGAACATGATATTTATACAGAATGGATGGGTCAAAGAACATGGACTTTTATGGTATATCTAAATGATGTAGAAAAAGGAGGTGAAACATTTTTTAAACATTTGAATTTAAAAATCAAACCAAAACAAGGTATGGCAATCTTTTGGAATAATCTTTTCCCTTTTGGTGGACCTAACTGGAAAACACTACATGAAGCACTTCCACCTGTTAGTAACAATAAATATGTCATTACAAAATGGTGGCGTAGTTGGAGTTTAATTGATTAAGATAGAAAGACATGGTTTAATTATTATGCAAAAAATTGTCAACATCATTGCGATTGCGTCTGGCGTTATATCTATTACCCTTGTTGGGAGTGGTATATATGTTTACGTACAAAGAGATCAACTTATTGATAATGTCAAGTCTCAAGTTCTTCAATCAGTTACAGGATCACTTGGTGGTCTGGCTGGCGGAGCAGTAGATAGTAAGATGCCTAAAGCAACTGGACCTGCAGTAGGTCTTGGAGTGCCTTCTGTTCCAGGCATCTAATGGATCCGATTCCTAACATAGGAATTCATAACTTTCAAATCCCACAAACACCTAAATACTTAGGCATACCTTCTCATGCCATACCGAATGCTCCTGCAGTGACCTTATTTATAGGTGTCCCTATCATTGATCTCCCTGGATGTGTCGAATATCATCCTGGAAATCTAAAATCAGAGAATTTAAAAGTAGAAGATCCTAATAAAACAATAACTTTATGTCCTGATGGTTCAGTACCTAGTTATCAACCAATTGATTATGTACCAGAAAATTTAGTAATTATCAAAAGTCAAAAAGTACCTGACTTTGGACCGTCAGAATCTACTCCTCCACCTGCACCAAAGACCGATATACCTGAAATTCCCGAACCGGACATAGAAGTTCCCTGCCCTGGACCAAATTCGCCACGAATAGGTGACATTGCACAGAACAAAACAGAAAAAGTATCAGGTTTTGAACTTAGTAAAGATAAACAAACTTGTATAATTCTTTATGAGGATATAGGAATAGCAGGTCAATATTTACCAGCACCTCAAATTGTATCTACTACTGCTGTGATTGCGACGGTGGCCACGACATCGGCCCTCCTAGCAAAGCCCCTGGCTGACCTTCTTCTGAAGGTGGTGAAACCTGTGATAAAGAAGGTAATTGGAAAGGTCCAGAAAATCCTTGGAAAGGAACCGAAGGAACTTTCTTTAAGGGAAAGAAGACTTGCTCAGAGGGAACGGAATAGAGCGATAATGGATCTTCGGAGGATGCGGAAGGGATAGTGTGTGCATGTTGCGGAATAACTCCGTGTGGATTAGTTACCACTACATCAGCACAAATCTTTGCAGAAGGTGATTGTGGATGAAAAGATACACCAAGTTTTTGTTGTTCCGCACAATGCTTAAGTCGTGCCATTTCAAAATCTAATCTTTTATTTACAAGGATTTGAGCATTAATATTATTCTGATTTGTAGCTGCTGTTTTACAACGTTCTTGAATTCCATTATCTAGAGGAATAGATACTGTTGCTGATAATCCCCAATTCCAATTGTGTTGATTCTTCTGTCCTGTACGTGTAGGAATATAATAAAGAACTTCTCCAGGATTATCTGGAATCCCATCATCATTATTATCAGAATTGTTATACACAGGATCTTGATAAATACTTTCGTATGGAAGTTGCCAAGATTTGGTTTGAGTCAAGAATGGAGTTATGTTTAATGTAGGACCCTGGCACGAGACTCCTCCCCCAAAAGTATCGGTAATGTACGGTCCCTGGAGTACCTGGATGGCTTGATTAGTGACACTCCCACTACTATTAGCGATAGGACTAGCAGTAGCACTGACACCCCCCACATCTGTTGCATACGCCGTTGTCGGAAAGACATTTAAAAGAGCCAGTAAACTATATTTTATTAATTTTACTGGCTGAATGTACTTGTTGTATCTGTTATTGACGTAATATCTGTTACCCGTTCGATTATTGTCTGATTTGAAAGGCCTGGTTGACTGAGTGTAGTTGTTAGTTGAAAAGCTTGTGCTTCGTCTTTTATTACAAAGTTCGGCATATTTCCTGCATTTAAACTTGTCCACGAAGATTGAACTCCTTCTATCGTATTAGTAGCTGTAGCTGATGGAGGAATCAGACTACTAGCATCTGTAGTAATGTTATTACCAGTTACTGTATATTGCCAACCAGTTTGATAATCCATAGAATTAATTACTTCAGTTACTTTGGATGTAGTTTCTGTATGAGAGGTCATACTACCAGTTTGAAAATTTGGTACAACAGGTACTGCACTTGCAGGAGAAGCAAGAAATAATAACAACGTCAAAAACCGTTTCATTACTTAGTTAACGGTTATTTCACTTACAAATTGTCCTGTTGCCGTAGTTCCTGCGCCTCCGGATGTTAATGTCATAATTCCAGAACTCAAAATAGTACCTGCGAGTGAACCTGCCACACCGCCCGATTGTGTTGTTGTATTACCAAAAGCTGGCATATCAGCAACAACTCCTGATGTAACATCAACACCTGAACCTATTGCAGGAATAGCATCTCCTTGGGTCCATGATTCAGAAAAACTAAATGCAGATCCTGCGGTATTTACATCATATGTACCAGTTTTCATAGTACTAGCTGCAGTAGCACTACCTGCTGTATGTCCTCCAAAGACATCACTATTCCCAGTAGCTACTTTAATATTTGAACCAGAAACCGCATACGTACTTCCGATCCTTTCTGCTGCAGTTGCAGCTCCATTTACTGTTAATTGTGTACTCGTAGATAGCCTATGTACTAGATCTGCACGAACAGATAGTGGACTAAAGAAAAGTAATAACAGTGAAAGAAACTTCCACATTTAACTAACTATATTTTCTTTAGTCTATCAAGACTTACTTATAAATATGCTTTAGAAATATTAGTAGCAAATCCTATGACTGTAACTCCAGCTGCTAAAACAGCCGCTGCACCTATAAACCATTTCTCTACAACTTTAAGACGTTCACGTAATTCATTTTGTTTCTCTTCTAGTCTTTCTATTTTTAAAGCTTGAACCACCAATCTAGTTTCTTGGGCAGCATCTAATGAAAGAGGATCAGTCATGTGTTTATTTAATCTTCCTCAATAATAGATGTAATTGCATGTGGATGCTCATGTAAATAAGAATCATCTTCTATCGCTACATGCTCAGCATCCCAACAACTATCTGCATAAGTACATAGGTCATGGTGCATTCTTTGGGCATCACTATACCCAACTACATAATGTTTGGTCATTGCAAAAAGTGCAGACCATATAACTTTAAATGGGTGTAATTGCTTATGTTACGGCTTCATCATCTTCAGTATTTTCCTCATCTCTTTCCATCTGTTTTACAAGTGTGGCAATAGATGCATCAATTCCAGCCATACGTTGTTCTAAACGATCTCGCCAAAAATTAAGCATTCGTAAACGCCATTTCTGATGATCTTTAGGACTCATTTTAGATTTACAGCAAGGCATTTAAGTTCTCCTAAGTTTCTTAATTAATGATTTAAGTCTATGTCGCGCACGTCTTAATGCTTGTGGCTTTTTGGTAGCTTTCTGTTCTTTTTTAGAATGATGCTGCCAATTAGGAAGTTGTAGCATTTTAGATTGAGGGCTTGACAGGAGGCTCATGTGCTTTAACTATCAAAGGTGCTTGTTCAATTCTAATAGTTTGTACAGGTCCTGATGAGGAAGCTTTCGCTATAAGTTGTTCCATATCCTTCTTACTTATCTGTCCATTTTCGCCATTCATTTTCATCGTTCCATCACCTTTTTTGGATGCCGTAGCGATCCCAAAACTGGCCAAAACACCGGTGAACACTGAAGCTATAAAGGTTGGATCTATTTTTTGTTGTACAAGCCCAGGAAGAGTAACATAATTTAATGTTAATATTCCGCCTGACCAAACTAGTACTCCAATACGTACCATAGTAGAGACAATTGCGGCCTGTTCTTCTTGGTCAGGTAGCAATACTGATTTAACTTTACCAAGTACACTTTTCTTTTTATTATCCTTTTTTTCTTCTAGGATTTCCGCACTTTTCTTCTCTTCCATCTTTCCATTAAAGCAATATTTGTTTAGTATAAGAGCATGACACTTAACCGCAGGCCCTATATTAAAGTCAGTATGTGCTACGAGTTAGAGAAGGAAACTGTTTGCGTAAGTTTAGAACGCGATCAAGCACAGAAACTCAAGCACACAGTAGATGAGAAAGGTGGTACAGTCTGGTGGTACACGCCTATCTCATAATAAGTGAAACGTATAGCAATTATTGGAGCAGGTAATTCAGGTTGCATGACTGCATTAGTTACATATGCTGCGTGTGAAGAACGAAAATTAAATTGTGAGATTCTTATTTATCATGATCCCAAAAACAATCCTATTGAATTAGTAGGACAAGGTACTGTTTTAGGACCACCTAAATTAATCAGTCATGTACTTGGAATTAATTGGTATAACAATACAATCGATGCCACTTTTAAAACAGGTATTTTATATGAAGGATGGGGAAAAAAGAGAAAAAAATTTTTTCACCCTTTTACACTCCAAGATGTCGGCATTCATTTTGTACCTGAAAAATTATCAAAAGCAATTTTAAATTTTAAAGATTTTACTGTTATTGAGAAAAAGATTACAAATCCTGAAAAAGAAATTGATGCCGATATAATTTTTGATTGCCGTGGAAGAAATGATCGAGATAAGAATAAGTATGATAAATTACTTAGTCCCATTAACTCAGTACTTATTGGAAAGAAGAATAAAAGGAATATTAATTTAACTTATACAAGAACAGTTGCCACACCTAATGGATGGACTTTTGTTATCCCAAATACAGATAGTGTGTCATATGGATATTTATATAATAATAAAATCACATCAAAAGAAACAGCTACTAAAGATTATTTAAAAAGATTTAACCTATCTGAAGTTACCCATGAATTAGTATTTGATAATTATATAGCGAAAAATATCTTCACAGGAGAACGCACAGTATTACAAGGCAACAAATGTGGATTCTTAGAACCATTAGAAGCAAATTCTATTGATTTATATATAAAAATTTGTACATGTGCTTTAGATATTATTTTCAAAAATGAAAGCAAAATAAGAATTAATAATTATATTAGATCTGAAATGAAAAAGATAGAAACTTTTATCTTATGGCATTATCAATTTGGATCACAATATGATACAGAATTTTGGGAATATGCAAAATCACTTCCCTTTAAACCAGATAAAGAATTTATAAGAATAGTAGAAAATAAAATTCTAAATACTAAGTATGGGCAATGGGAAGGATATGCTTTTAAATATTGGCTTGATGGAGTTTTCTCTTAATGTTTCATTCTATCCTTATATATAGGTAATTTTTTCATTTCTTCTAATCCTAAATATTCTTCATCACGTTGACAGAAACGTTCTTCATCTTCTTTTTCATGAATAAAGAAAGTAAGTGTTAGACGATTTGTTTCTTTACTATCACCAAATAATCCTGATACTGCATGAATATTAAATCCATCATATGCAACAAAACGATTATATTTATTTTTAACATTAATCATTTTATTATTTTTAGAATCTAATATAGATGTTCCTGTCATTGGAGGTGGTTCTGGAGTTAAATAAATCAAACCAGCAACTGAAACATAATCCATATGATATTTCATCAATGGAAAATCAATCAAAGAGTTTATAAGATACGAAGGTGCTTGATGAAAATATCCTGTAAGCATAGGTTCTCGTAAAGGATTATTCGCTCTTTCTGGAGGATTGACTTCAGTTTCCCAACTAGGATATGTCCAATTTTTTAAATCTCTAACGTTATAGCAATAATTAAATATCTGATCACAAATAGAATCTAAAACGTCACTTAAATAATATTTCAAAGGAGAAGATCTTATACCTCTCCATCCTTGAGGATGATCAACTGTATCAGCTGTTGCCCAATGATCTAAAGATAAAGCAAGTTCACGTATATAGTCGGGATCTTTAAAAAAATTATCTTTAACAGTAATATCCATATAGGAAGTATACTTCTTATTGTTTAGCTTTGCCTACTACTAAAGCTATCTTTTCAATAATCTTATACGCTTTTGCAACAAAGACATCATCTTTTGGAGTCGGAGTTAATGCAGTAATAGCACTAGCTAATGCATGAAGAGCTAGAAGAACAGTAACGATTTCAGGCATTGGTTTTAAAATTCAATTCTTATATTCTATTACCTTTCTTTGTAAAAGAAAAACGATTTAAATTCTTCATCTATTTCCCATCCAGGATCCTCATGCTTTTGAAACCATTTTTTCCATACACGAAACTGTTTCTCTGGAACTGTAGACTCACAACGTAATGTCATTGAATCACCAACAGGTAAACCTTCTGCCCAATCTCTAACTTGGCGTATCGCAATAGCCTGTGTTCTATTTCCTTCTTTACCTGTCAAATATGAATCCATCCGGCGGACTCTTCGGTTCCGACGACGCATTATCCAATCGTTGATTTGTCTTGTACTCTTTCCTACGGCTAAACTCGCTAGCCATACTACGCCGTCGTTTGTATATATCCATGGCCTCATCTGAAGTTTGATGATATATTTCTTTGGAAGGCGTTTGATAGATATCTTTTTTCTTCTGATCATTCGTAAAGTCATTACGTTCTATCATTTTTAATCATCATACATTTTACATTGTTGAAGGTAAGGAGTCTCCTCACATTCTTTCTTAAATTTAGCCTGTAAACTCTTATCTTTTCTTTCTTTTAGTAACTTTTCGTATTGTTCATCTAAAATTTCAGTATATACATTTGAATCCATAGTAAGAACCAAGCTAGGAGCTGAGCATGTAGTCATAGTAGAAGACATAATCATCATGGTCTAGTAGTTAGAGTAGCTAATATTTCAGGGAATTTGTCATAAGATTGACGTTCTCGTTCCCATGCTAATTTCCATTCTGTCAGAGAATGTTCATGATCTTCTGCACCTGTATAACTTGGTGTGGTATCACAGATAATATCACTTTCAGTTGAAGTATCTTCAAACAAGATACGATCGTAATCCTGTGTCAGCATTATAGGGAAAGGATCTGCTACTTCAATAACAAGACCTATTGCATAATTAAAAGGTGTATTAAGTGTACTAGAAACACATAATAGATACTCACCAACATCTAAAGGATAATAACGAGAGTCTCCTTTATCTAAACGAAGAGAATTATAGGAGTTATATAAATCTGATTGTGTAGACATTGTATGTCCAACATAAGGATGAATTACAGAACCATCCTTAGTGAAACTTATACTATCCGCATCAAAGATACCTCTTCCAGGGATAGGATTTTTATTTAAATCATAAGCAGTAATATTAAACCATTTTTCCCATCCACCATCTTTAATAGTAATAATCCAAGCAGTTATATCTATTTTTATTTTGAACCAATGGTTTAATGCACCACCACCATAGCCACCAGAGATAACTTGATTCTCAGGACCTAAACTTCCTGTTAAATAACGAATAGAAGTTTCATCAAAAGCTCCAAGATAAAGAGGATTTTTTGCTGTTCGTTGTCTTTGAGTAGACTGGTTACGAGCCATTATTTAAATCTAAACACTGATCCTATCCTTCATCATAATCGGGAGTATCCTTAGCATCTAAGGGATGTGAGATTGTCTTCTTATAATCCTCTTGAATAATTTCTTGATCTCGTTTCAAGATCTTAGCTTTACTAATTCTCATTAATTTCTGTGCATCGAATTCTACGTAAAATGGATCCACTCTTTCTGGTGGATGTCTTCTATTCCATCTTGATGACATATGCAATGGATTCCCACACCAGGGATTTCCACAAATACGAGTCACAAATAAAGAACCTACGTCACCCCAAACACATTGATAGATAGCTTTATGTGCTGTAATATTTTCAGATTTTTGATCACTATAAAAAGTACGATAAGAAGGAAAACAAACTCTACGAGGTCCTTTCTTCCCTGGAAGATTTATATTCCAACATAAATTAGGATCTAATAATTTAAAATCTATGTTCTTCCATAGCCTAAAATATTTCATTTTGTAATCATTATGTAAATAATTAATATCAAATCCACAGATATTGGATTGTATTTTTATTGCACAGTGATAACACCAATGAGATTTTTTATCCCTAATGCTATGTCCATACGGACATGGAAAACCTAAATAATATTCTTGTCTCTCTAGTTCTTTTTTACTTATATTTTCAATATCTGGAATGTAACGGAAAGGTCCAGCATCAGCAGAGAATTCAATCAAGTTATGTAAGTCCGACATGATCAAGCGAGAATTTTGCAACGTTTAGCAAATTTTGGTTTAGAAGGAATATATGTTGCTCTTAATTCTAATCGGTTATCTTTATTTTTGTTAGAGAAACCATGTTGGACACTATGAAAATCAGGACACTGTTTAGTTCGTAAATAGTAAACAATACGATGAGCCATATAGCTTTCATTATCGATCGAAATAAAATAATACTTATTAGTCTTATTTAATTTTCCCGCTGGATCTCCTTTCTTATAACCAGCTTTATCGATAGCCCAGATCAAACCACTTGGATATTCTTCGGATAATTCAAACAACTCTTGTATTCTCCATAAACTAGGAAGTTCTTTATAGTTGCGAGACATGTGCAGTAAAACCAAGAATGAGATTAAATTTTCTTAAGTCTAGAGCTAAATTACATTTTCATTCTATCTTTTTTGAGTCTCATGTGACTCAGAATCAAAGTGTCATTTAGATTGCCTAAGAAGAAAAAATTATTCATTCTGTGTTTCTCTGCAAAATAAGTCCAGATAAAATAAAGAAAAGACAAAAATATGTAATGCCTAGTATTAAGTGGCTAGAAGCTAGAAGAAAAGCTCAAGCAGTTCAAAATTTAGGACAGGCTCCTATCACACCAGAACAGGAAAGATATTTAACAGTTGTTGGTAGAGGAGCACAGGGAAAAGTATATGAAGGAAGACCAGGACAAGTTGTTAAATATGAAACAGGTATAATGCCAGGATCACATGCAGCTTCAGATGGAGAAGTACAACATATAGCGGCCAATTTAGGAATTGCGCCAAAAGTTGATGCTATATATCAAGTAGTTGATCCAGATACAAATTTAGCTGATCGTCAAATTGTACAACAAGATATAAGAGATCAATATCAACCTGTAAGTCATTATTTAGATGATGTTAAATCAGCAAAAGGACAAGAAGCACGAGATTTTGCAAAAAGAGCAATTCTATTAGAACAAGCCAAACAATTAGGCTCTTTAAATTTGGCAGGTCATAATTTAACAGATCGTTATCCTAGTAATTATGGAAATATAGGAATTCATAGTATGACAGGACGGCCAACGCAATTAGATTTTGGTTATAGAGAGATATTAGAGGATAAGGTAGCAATGGCAAACGCATTAGCAGAGAATGTAAAAGATGGATTAATTAGGGCAGGATTAAAAGATGAAGGTGAAATTTTAGATGCAACAGTTGGAGGTTTAATTGAGAATGCTCGTTCTGCATATATAGGTGGTTATAACGGAGTTGGTGATGCACGAGCAGCAGAAGCTTTAGATGTAGCAAAACAAGGTTTAGGTGTTTTACAAAAAATTAAAAAACCATTAGCTACACCTGCACCAACTTTATTACAAAAGAAACCTGATCCTAGGGATCAAGTTATGTCAAGGCATCTTCAATTAGACATGCAAAAAGAGCCAGATAGTAACTGGGCATTAAATTATATTATGCAGCAAGCAGGAACTGAACTACCTGAATTAAATACTAGTGATTTAGCAGGTCATACAGGGTTATTGGAAGTACAAAGAAGATTAGCAAATATGCGTACTAGTGAAAAACAAAGAGAAAACATGAGAGATCTTGAATCACAAAGAAAAAGGTATGGATTAAATTCTCAAGAAATGCCTTTTTAATTTTCTATTCGTCCATAGTCATCTTCAATCCTGGTAATATCATCTTCAGAAAGAATTTCACCATGCTGAACTTCAAGTATTACTAAGTTTCCTTCTCCTCCTTTAGCACGATGCACCA
>Ga0080013_1001635_pt1 | contig 28955 bp, 42 predicted proteins | sample ETNvirenome_6_85_FD_69236 | JGI IMG/M metagenome (GOLD analysis project Ga0080013, IMG submission 69236) | Marine viral communities from the Pacific Ocean - ETNP_6_85 (SPADES assembly) (version 2) | ecosystem: Environmental > Aquatic > Marine > Oceanic | place: Pacific Ocean | collected 2013-06-19 | reverse complement strand
TACAATATCTTGGACATAAAGTACATAAAACCTTACTGAGACTCATCTGGTTAACGCCTTTGATAGGCTTCCACCATTTTGCTATTGGGCTATTCATATTTTATAATGAGACAAGCCTATACATCTTTAACTATCCGTAAAGTCGAATCTCCAATCGTTACTTTTTACTTGTCTCATAATTTGTGGAGCTCCAGAGATTCGAACTCTGCTGATATCCTCCGTGCAAGGGAGGTGAACACCCCAAGCATTCCCGAGCCCCGTAGCCGATAAGGGAATCGAACCCCTATTACCAGGATGAAAACCTGGCGTCCTAACCATTAGACGAATCGGCCGGATTAAAAAATAGAACCGGTATTAGATGTATCTATTTGTCCAACTGTACTAAATTCTTCCATCATATTATAGTAAAACTTTTTCATTTGATTTACAACTCTAGTAATATGTTGAGTATTTGAGCCAGTCATTTCACGAATCATAATATATAAAGCTTTCTTATTAAAGTTTTCTATATTACCTCGTTTGCGAAATAATTCTAAAACTGCATCTGCCACCAATATATCTTTTTGTCTACGAAAAATATTTGTGATATTATTGTCCCAATAATCTAACATCTGATTTACAAATTCTGTATTGAATTCGCCCACTTCACCTACTGAAGTTTCAGAACTTAAATTTCGTTTAAAATCTAATACATCTATTGCGTCATGTATTTTCATCTTTTTATAATTATTATTGTTATTTAATATCAAATAATTTTTACCAACTACTGAAAAATAAGAAAACGCTCTACCTTTATCTGGTTTATATTTTGGCATTTGTATAACTAAAAACGATACTACTTCGTTTTTTACATCTTTAAACGGATAATCAAAATAATAAAATTTAAAAGTATGAATTAAATTTTCCGCCAATTTATCAAATGCAGCTGCGATTTCTGTTCTATATATTTCATTTCTAATTACAGGATCAGCTGATTCATTATATCTAATAACTGCATCTTGAACTGGTTGTCCAAAATACATTTTACTTTTTTTACGTCTTTTTTTAACTGGCACTTATTCTCCTTTTAAATCACTTAATTGATTTATTGTATCTTGTATTTGTTTAAATATTGTACCGACTTCATCATCTGCTTCAAAATGACCTGTAGAATCAATTACTTTTAAATCATCTTGAATATGTTGAATTCTACGAGTAAACGTTTCCACCCAAATTTCTAATAATTCTGTTTTTCTTGTTAAATTCCAAATTACATATCCTTCTGCAAGAACAAATAATCCCAATACCATTTCTATAATCATTTTAATTTCTCCATTTCTTCTGTAACTTCTTGTAAAACATAAGGACATACACCACACTCGGAATCGTGTTCCCAACATTCCCAATATGTTCGTGGTAAATCAGTACAATCATCATCAAAATCCTCACATATATGATCTGGAACTGATTTATAATCAATGGATGATATTGTCTTACTCTTTACCCAACCATAACTTGACATAAATCCTTTCATAACTGATAAATTACTTGTATCTATTTTCATGATTTATCTCCAAATAACTCATCAAACAAATCTTTTGATTTTTGTGACAACACATCTGGTGTTTCATTTTTTGTTATTGCTTCTTTAATATTTTCAACTGATTCTTTTTCTTGTTCTTCTCGTTCTTCTTTTAATTTAGGATTTAAAATTTCTGAATAATTTATATCAGAATCTTTACTAAACATATATTGTTCTTTTTCCCATCGTGTAGCCAAACTATCTGCATTATGTAACAAATAAGGTAAATTAGTTTTTAAATTTTTATTTTCACCGTAACCCATAAAATACTCTCTATTAGCTTTCTCATACATTCCATCTGTTAATCTTAAAGCTAAATATTCTACTTCACTCATCTTAATATCAAATTGATTTAACAACCAAACTGCTCTATCAGTAACAGTCATATAATGTAATCTCTTATCATAATCATACATCTTACCCTGATTTATTCTATGCCATTCAGATTCATTAGGTATATAATAATCGTAATCTAAATTTCCAAGTTTTCCTAAATCGTGATGTAATGTACAAAACACAATCGCTTCTTTATCATATTCTGATGTATGTAATCCTAACTTTTTATATGTATCATACAATTCTAAAGCAAATTTTGTAACATTTAATACATGACAAACATAACCACCTGGAAATGCGTTGTGATAATATACTACTCCACTTGCTGGTGCGAACATCATTCTATCTTTAAAAAATTCATGTATTTTAAGAATGTTTTCTTTTCGTTTTCCTTCAAATGTAGTTTCTACAATATCAATTAGTTTATCCCAATTCTCTTGTATTTGTTCTGGTGTTAATTTCATTTTATCTCCTTAAAAAAATTTATGTTTAGTATTAACATTTGGTTCTTTTTTAGTATTACTCATTTTCATATATAGTTGTTTATATTTTTCAAATATTTGACTAGGATTATCACTCTTTACCATTTCATCAATTGAATGTAAAACTTTATACACTTCACTGTTAATTGCTTGTTTTAAAATATAATCGTGCCCATAAACCAATTCAGTAACCATTCTAATTGCGTCTTTAAACACATAAAAATTATGTAATCTCATACCCATTGTACATTGTGTATTCCAATCAGCCACATCTTTCCAAGAAACTAATCCTTTAAGTACATCATCAAATGCTGTCATGCGAGGCCAATCTTGATTAGGTGTTTCTCTAAACCAATCTATAATATCTGGATTATGTTTTTCATTAGGAAAGTTTAATGATTCAAATGTACCCTTCTTAATACTAAATCTTGTATAATATGTACCAAAAACAACAGCTCTATCTGGTGAAGAACTATCTGTAGTTACAACTATTTTAGAACTTATGTCTTCTAATGATTTTTGTAATTGTATCAACATTAAAAAATCTCTAATCTTAGAAGTACCTAAAATATGAAAATACTCATTACGAGGATTTAAATGTTCTTTACCTTGTAATAATGCATAAACACCTGACATAAAACGATAAAGACTTCCTCCAGCACCACCAATACCCCAACCATTAAAGTCAAAATCTTTTACTTGATTATACCAATGTTTATAAGTATGCTCATCATCACCTTGTACAACATTTAAAAATTTTGTTGACCCATCTTGTTTCTCTTGAAAATATTTAAAATTATCTAAACTAATATCTAAACATTCTTGAAATTTACCTTCATTCTTTAAACGTGGTGGTAAATCTAAATTCATAGCAACATCAGTATTTTCAGATAACCAATAAAAAATTTTATCGCGATATTTTAAATCCCATTTCAAAGCTCCAGAAGCAAACTGAAATCCTCCTGAATCTCCCATTACAAGATTATCATCTGTCAATCCCATTTTATTCTTATAATCTTGAACTGACATATGTGCTCCCGCTGTTATCAAAATTTCTTTATGCTGAAACTCTTTAGGAAACTCTTCGGTATAAAATCTAATTGTCATACCATTTCTGAACTGATGATTCTTTACAAAATTGGAACCCATTTCTCCTGCTGAAAATGAAGGAAAATAAATAAAATTAGTCATTATCTAAACCACCTTTGTATTGATTCCTGAAAGTCTCTGACTACCATAGGAGGTTCAAACTCATTATAAATTATTTCTGATACCATGTTGCAAGCTTCATCAAATGTATTGTACAAATATTCTTCAATATAAAGTTCTGGATAAACTAATCTATTTGGAAGTATTGGTACACAACCCAAATAAACTGCTTCTGCAATACTATATCCAAAATTTTCTTGAAGAGCAAAACTCACAACAACTTTTGCTTTAGCCAATAAATCATAATATTCTTCTTTAGAAAAATTATGTTCAAGTGTATTAATAAACCTAATATGATTGTCTCCAATCTTATCTCTCATTTGTTTAAATAACCAAGGTTGTTTCTCATCAACGTTTCTACCTGAAAATATTACTATGTTTTCTTTTTCAACCTTTTTAACTTTATCAAGATTTTCTGTATCTAACGGAAATCCAGTTGGAACTAATTTATCTGGTTGTATAATTCTTTTCTTAACAATATCATCTTTTATGAAATCACTACCACAATATATTTCATCAGCTATATCAAATAAATTATCCTCAAAATTTTTAGCCCATCGTTCCATATCTCTTACAAAATCAGTATCAGTAAAACTACCTGCATGAATAAGACCTCTCAACCTAACATTTTTCTTCGCAAAATAATTCATATAGGCAATACTTTCAGGTAATCCAGGATGCCATAAATCAGAGCTCCAAACAATATCACCTGTATCAATTACATCTTCACGATATAATCTAGCTACTTCTGCTATTTGAGCAGCTTTAAATCTAATTGTAAACTCTGCATCAAGAAAACTCCCTGCTTTCATTTTCTGAGGACTTGGTATATCAGGATATATTCTAATATACTCTTTTCCTGAATTTTCTAGATATTTTAATATATCTCTATCCATATGAACTGTATATCTACTTTCTATATGCTCTAATGGTAAATAAATTATTTTACTCATATATTTCTGCTCCGTTTTCATTATCTTCATAGACTGCACAATAACTTAAATCAAATTCTTGTAATAGTTCTTTGGCTAACATCTCACAAGATTTATTTTTGAAATTACATAAATCATACGTTTCATCATAGTATTTTGTTTCAAGATATTTTTTTACTTTTCTTTTAAACACAATAAACTCTACATCTCTATCATCGTGGAATACTTGTTTCTTAACCTCAATATGAAATATATGTCTATGAGGTGATTCAAGATAAACCATTGTAGGTTCATATTTACTTGCCTCTGACCACCAATGTAATCCTTCAACTTGTAATTTACACATTATATTTGTTTTCATTTTAAATAATCTTGTATTTCTTCTGAATCAGTTGTTTCCCAAGGGTAGACTATCCATTTATCTTCTTTATATAAAACTGAATAATCTGGTTTTACACTTGCTTGTTCATGTTCGTGTATTGTAACAAAATATGCATTTTTACATACTTCTAAAGTTGAATGATGTTTCATTGTTTTTCCCGTATCTACTATATCATCTATTATAATAAAATTTTCACCATACATACCCTCAAGTGTTTCTAAATAAGGAATACCTAACTTATGACTTAACATTACAGATAGTAAAGTACCACCTCTTGGTATACCATATACACCTTTAAAATCTTTATCTGTATTTTTTAAATGAAATGCTATATCAGTAACACACTCATCTATTAAATCCCAACTTACAAATTCTTTCATTTTAAACTACTTATAAAGTTATAAAATTCTTTTCTAGCATGACTTTTATAGTTCATAAACTCACCACTTAATTTTGCAGTCTTCATAATGGAATCATGCTTTATTCCTCTTACACAAGTACACATATGTTTCGCCTCAATCGTTACTGCAACACCAATATTCTGAGTACAAACTTCATTAATATGTTCATGTATTTGCATTGTTAAATTTTCTTGTATTTGAGGTCTACGTGCATAAAACTCTACGATACGATTTAATTTACTAAGTCCAATCACTTTACCTTCTGGTGTAGGTAAATAAGCTACATGAGCATAACCAATAAAAGGTAAATGATGATGTGAACAAAATGAATTTAATTTTATATTACCTTCAAAAACCATACCATCATATCCATCAACATTATCAAACGCTGTAATCTTTGGTGATTTACTATAAACACCTTCAGCTAAATCATTGACAAAAGCTTTTGCTACTCTCATAGGTGTATCTGAAGAGTTTGGATCATTTTTCCAATCAAAACCAAGAGAAGTCATATAACGACCATAGTGTTCTGCTGCTTCTTTTATCATTTTTTCTTTTTCTTGTTCAGTTAAAGGACGATTTCCATTTGCGTACTTTAATTTACTCATCTTTACTCCATTGCTTATAACCAAAAACATTCATACCAATTACGAATGCACTTATTGCTATTTGAGGGGGTGCATCTATTAAATAAGCATATATCAAGAATGCAACATTACCTAATCCCCAAATTATAAAACAAGTTTTTATTTTTTTAGCGTTGAAATAGTAACCAGCAACAATTGCTGCAGTACCTATCCAACCTATCCAATCATACCCCACGAATATCTCCATAAGCTATAATATGTAATCTATCTGTAAAATTATAACCTTCTTTAACACACAATTCCATCAACCATTTTCGTCTTTCATTTAATTGTTTGGGTTCTAATCCTTCAGGCATTAAATATACTTTTTTATTAGGAACATCTAATATTTTTTGTAACTCTTTAACTTCATTTAAATCTTGTTCATTTGATATAACTGGTTTAACTTGATAATCTGAATGTAAATCAATTAACTTTATCATCGCTTCATAATTACAACGCCATTTCTCATGTTTCTTTTTATCTTTTTCTGTAACTTCTCTATCAAGATATGGCATCATCGTACCTGGTACTGGTGTTGAGTTTGATAACTTTGGTGAAAGAGAAATTAAATCTGCTTTAGTTCCTACTGCTTCACTACCTTCAGTTTCTATTGTTATATAATGTTTATACATTTTTGCTATTTTACACAACTCAACTAACATACCTCTATGTAATGTAGGGCCGCCACCAGTTATCATCGTATGTTTTATATGTTTGTTTTCTATATAAAACTTATGAATATCTTCATAACCATATTTACCTTTTTCAGGGCCCCACGAACTATATGGTGTATCACAAAACGAATTACTGAATTGACATCTTAATTTACAACCTGTTACTCGTACCAAAATATGAGGTACTCCTATTAGTTTTCCTTCACCTTGTAAACAAGTATAAACTTCATTTATAGGAAGAATCACTTTAGAGTTTTCTATCATCGTACTCCACTATGCCTTTTTCCTTAGCATAATTTTTAATATGTTCATAATTTCTTTTATAAAAATTTTCTTTCTCAATATCTGGAATTGATTCTTTATAAACATCTGTATAACAATTAGGTGTTTCATTCAAACGAATATGATGTATTTCTAATCCTTTATAATCTTCAAAAAGAATTTGTTGAGCTAAGAATATTTCACGAGCCACATTTTCTACTGATGGATTACAATAATCCTTACCATTTAAACTCATCTCATATAATTTAGTTTCAATGTCTATTAGAGTATTAATAAGTAACGTGTCATGTGGATTAACAATGAACCCGTGGTCCATCATATCATCTATCCATTGAACACCAACTCTTTTTATTTCTTTGAAATCAATTATATAGCCAATCTCATGCATATCTTGAAAAGAGTAAGTTAGTTTAATATGGTACCGATGGCCATGTGCATTAAAACATTTGAACCTTTCGTTCATTACTCTATGACCAGCATCAAACCCATATTCTCGGGTGATTGTCTGCATTTAAAACCTCATTTTAATTTGTCATATATAATATACGACATTTTTTACCATTTGTCAAGTATTATTTTTTAATGTTAAATCTGTTTTTATAATTTTAGCCTTTTCAAATTTATATGGCTTAACGTGAGTAGATTCTAAGATATCAATGCGATTAACCCAACGCTTATTCATAGTATCTCTAACTTGATAAATACCATCTTTATGATCTGTACCTTTTAACAGAACGAAATCACCATAATCTAACCAGCCACCCCAACGTTTCAGAAGATTTCTACTCACCGCTATAAATTTATAATTGGACGCTTCACGCGTCCTAATACGCGTTCCATCTGCGAGAATGTTCGGTGTAGAATCAGTCTGATAACGCACTGGTTGATACATAGTTACTGTCACGTGCATTCCCTCTGTTTCATACTCATCCAACTTTTCACTCAATCTTTTATTTTCATCTCGTAAAGATTGTAGTTGAATGTTTTTATCATTTAAGAATTTTGTTGATATTATACCATTTGTGTATGTAATTAATACAATACACAAAGCCAAAATATGTTTACTCATTCTATTATCCTTTTATATAAATATCTATTAACATTTCAAAACCATCATTTTTTTTGTGGAGCTGCAGGGAATCGAACCCTGGTCCAGTCTGTATTTTTCAATGAGTCGTTACAGCTTAGTTGATTTCCATTAGTAGAAAACAACAAACAACTATATGGATTCTTTTTACACAGAATATATCCCGTAACTGAGATTTCATTTATCCTCTAAACCTGAAGTGAGTTGTGTCTAACTTATTTTATGCTCAGGTGTTAAACAACCCAAGAACTTATGCGTAAGCGTAAGTTGGTTGATAATCTGAAATAGGTTCAACAAAATTGTCAAACATTTTTTCTGCATTGGCTAAATGCCAATCGATTTCCAACCCTTGTAGCGATTTATCGCTATTTGAGATTGTGAGTATTTTGTAACAAGACCTACTCAATCTTTGCTGCACTCTATTGTCAAATAACATCTGTCGAAACCGATCAGCCCCAATCTTCATCACTATCATCTTTTTCGTATGGTGATGTATAATGTTCTTCTAATTCAATATCTCCAATCACCTCTACTACCATATCCCAATTTTCTGATTCTAATGCTTCTTCTAATTTTTCTTTAATTTCTGTTAAATTCAAAATAAATCTCCTGTTTGTTTATCTATTAAGTATTAAGTAAATAAGGTTTTCCTTCAATATTGCCTGCTCGTGTAACTTCTATTAATTCTACCTTAGAATGATACTCACTAATATTGCTAGCACCGACATAACTACATGCACTATTGATGCCGTCTCGAATGTCGTGTAATATTCTTGAGGCTTTTCCTTTATACGGTATAACTTTGTGGTTTCCTTCCACATTTTTATCTTCTCCTCTGTCGAGTTTACTGTCTAATGAAGCAGAACCTCTATACTTTTTAAATAACTGTTCGTTTGGCCATTGACCTTTTTTCTCTATCGAACCTGGACTTTCTTTCGTCCCCGAAAGTAACGAACCAACCATGATGGTGTCAGCCCCACAACCAAGTCCTTTACATACATCCCCAACATTACGGATACCACCATCAGCGATAATAGGAACATCATAACTATCTGCAACGGTAACGCAATCAATGAGAGCAGAAACTTGAGGAATCCCAACACCGGTCCTGATTCTCGTTTCACACAATGAACCGTTGCCGACTCCCACTCTAATGGCGTCTGCACCTTTTTCACATAAAAATTTTGCTCCATCTCCTGTCGCAATACTTCCCGCGATGACCTCGGTGTTTGATATTTTACTTTTGATTTCTTCAATAGCTTCTCCTACGAATTTGTGATGTCCATGTGCCACATCAATAAGTATCACATTGCATCCGTTAAGTACTAATTCTTTTGCCCGTTCTAAATAATCCCCTGTAACTCCAATGGCCGCACATAATGGTTTTTTCTTCCAAGCTTTTTCATCGCGAATCATTGAATCTGCCCAAAAGAATCTATCCTTTAAATCTTTCCAATCTTCTTTAGTTGGTGGATTACTTCTACTATAACCATCCCACCATTCTTGCCATTCTTTATCTATAGTTCTTTCTTCATCATCACCTCTGATATTTGTACCAATATCAAACCAACTATCCCATTCACGATGTAATGATTTCATCATCTTGGATTGTTCTTCTATAGTATTAAATCTATGTATAACACCAACACCACCCCATTCCATCATTTCAATAGCCATATCTTCTTCAGTAACGGTATCCATTGGTGATGAAACTATTGGAATAGTTAATTCTGTATTCTTTGTAAATTGTGTATTAAGTTTTACTTTATCACGGGATTCTAATTCAGAATATTTCGGAACGATATTTACATCATCATATGTTAAATATTTTTTCATTTCTTACTTCCACTCACTTTTGGTCCAAAAATTCTTTCCCAACGTTTACCCCACTCTTGTGGTGATATTCCTATTCGTGGCTTATCACCTTTCCCTGCTTCAGATTTTTTATTAAAAACAGATTTTTCGGGTTTCTTTTTTACCTTTTTTGATTTATCTTCTTTTTTCTTGCTCATTTATTTTTAAGTTTACCTTCTTCATAACATTGATTATCACAATAATTATAAACTGTTACTTTTCTATCACCCTTTAAATCAGCCCGTTTAGTTTTTGGTGCATTCTTTGCATATACAGGAATATCATATGGAAAATTATATGTTGGAACGATATGATGTACAAGTGGATTAGTTGCCATCTTTCCACAATTATGACATTTTCTTCGGACTGGTTTTGTTGTTTTCTTCTTCATTTTTCTCCTAACTTATTATTGACTTAAATATACAAACTTTGTTTTTATACCATTCTTTAGTTGGATTGGGTTCATCCGTATTCCAAACTGACTTTTTAACCAACTCATCAATTGGTTTATTCTCTTCACCAAATCTTCCATCACTTTCCCATAACACATAAAGTGTAGTATTAAGACACTCTGATATTTCTCTCAATACTAAATAATCTTCAGTAAGATTTAAATCACCATACCATACTTTACCATAACCTGGCATCAATACATTTGCATTAAATACAATTAAATCATCCGAATGTTCTGTACAATAACCCGTCTTAGAACCACCTATCATCCTACCATCAAAGAAGTTATACGCTTCAAATGTCTGTTGAATATCTGCTATGGTACTTGGTGGTTTCCAATCACTTGGATATTCACCTGTAAGTTTTATTGTTTTGTCAATCATGTTATGTCTTCCCCCACACAGATGTTGTTAATGTATTTTCTAATGTTTCATAGGTAATAACTTCATCATCATCAATGTCAAAACTAATTGGATTAAGTATTTCAACACCAACAATTTTATCATTTCTATCATAACCTATTATAACTCTATCATTTAGTTTTTCTTGTCTGACTTCTGCATCATCACTTGTATCTATATATATTTTTTTCATGTTATTGGGCCTCCAATATAAATTTCCCATTCACCACTATCTATAAGTGGTTTAGCTTTTTTGTATTTAATTTCTTTGTAGGTATCACCATCTGTGATACCAACGATTTCATTTCTTCCGTATTTCGCTTTGGTAACAATTGGTTTTGGTTTATTTTCTCTATCGTGGATTGTTTTTCCCATCAAATGGTCAATCTCGTGTTGAACACAAACTGCTTCAAGTAATCTTTCTTCTTGGTCTTGTTTTTTAGAAGCTTCCCAAGTACCTCTACTCGTACCATCCGTAGGAACATCATTCCCACTAAAATACATACCACTTTCTTCTTGTGCTGATTTAACAATGATATTCTTATAACGTTTAGTGTGGATTCCTTTTTCAGGATAACTTAAACATCCTTCATAATAATCAATCTCATCCCATTGTTCTTCAATTTTGGGATTAATTAAAATAATCGGTTCGCGAACATTAAGTACAGCAACACTAGCATCGATACCAACTTGATTAGCCGCCAACCCAATACCATCCTTCCTTTCGTTGAGTATGTTGAATAATTCCGTAGCGATTTCCATTCCTTCTTCAACTGATACTTCTTTGAGTTTTTTATTAATTACTGGGTTGTTTTCTTTATAACAATTTATAACCTTTCTCATACGTTTAATATACGAAGAAAAAGATTAATAGTCAAGCAATTTCTTTTAATATATGTGATGGAACAACAAATATTTGTCCCATGTTATTTTGAACGCGAATATATCCACCCTGTTCATCCTCTACCGTGACTTTTTCACCCGCATGTAGTGTGCCATTTTCATTGTGAAAATCTTTGATTAACATTAATTTTTGTTTTTTCATTTGTAAAATATTCCAGCTGATGGCATTTGTCCATTGTATGATAAATAACAATTTGGACACAATAACCTTATATTATCTAATTGAGTATTTTCATCATTTCCATCTATAAAATCAAGCAGAAGAGCAACACTTTCCCTATCTATGACTATCTCGTTATACCCACAAGAACTACAGGCTTCTTCAACCCAACCATCACTTATGAGTCGTTTCTTCAAGTATCTTCTTGTCAATTTATTCTTTCTGTCTCGTGCTAAAAGTTCATCTAAAGGTTGTCGGTATTTACCATATCCTTTTTTAATCCCCACACCTCTTTGATTCAGATGACCTTCAAATAATCCATACATCTTAGCATACTTTCGATACGTTAAGTAATTAATACTTAACCAACGAGATGCCTCGGCATTGGATTTGGTAACTGCCTGTGCATCTTCAATCATCTTTTTAGTGATGACTTTTCTACGGCCCTGTATTTTTATGGGCTTTTCGAAATTACGACTTGACATATACCTTTAGCTTTGCATCAAATTGTTTAGTTTGATTTTCAACTATGTCGTGGCAATTATATTCATCTACCTTGCGATAAACTTTATCTGTACTTAATGGTTTCAATCTAAAGACTTCACCTCTAACTACATCACCATATAAATGTTCATCAAAATCACTACCTACACCTGGAGGATCATATCTGTCTTGTGCGTGGTCGTTTGCCATTATTCTTCACCTATTACTTCTGATTCATCTTGAATGGATTTTATCTTTTCTGAAATATAACTAAAATTTTCAGTTACCTTTTCAGACGGGTTTGATGGTTTATAAGTAGTCTTAACTGCCGTAACTCTATCATACATTACCACGTTAAGTTTATCATAAGCATCATCGATTGCTGACCGAATCTTTTGTAATTCAGCCACTACATCACTTGTTATTTTCATTTTGTTCTCCGAACTCTAGTATTAGTTGTTTAGTATCCTTTTCTTTTAATTCATCAGGTATTCCATCAAACTCATCAACATACCTTGCTAAAAAATCTGACACATCTGACTTCAATTTTAATAATTCTTCAAATGCAAGTTTTCTTAAAAAAAACTTATCTTCTTTGTCCACTATTGTTGTCATTAAATTATTAATATATAAACCTAATTTGTCCATCATATAACTCCTATTACACTTATAAATATAAGTTAGTCTTACAAACAATCAAATCTTTTTCATATGTTTTCAATGATTTGATGTTTAATTTAAAAATACCTAATTCCATTTCTCCAACATCTCCACTTTCTTGAAGTATTTCAGAAAGGTTAACTATGATTTGAAAATTGTCCTGATTTAATTTATTGCAATCAAACTTAACAATTACATCGTTCTTTGGTTTTATACGATCAGAATGTATTTTCTTACTTAAATCAAACTGAGTATCTTTTTGTTCTTCTTCAATATACTTGTTTACGCCATAACCCTTATGACCTAACCAATCACCATAGATATCACTACACCACGGTTCTAATTCTTTTAACATATCAGTACTACAATTCTCCACGACAAATCCAACACCATACTTGGGTGGAATGATAGGATACATCAGTTCATCATGTTTTACCATATGTCCCCATTTACGAATGAAGTTACGAGTACTCCTTAGATTTTGTGCTAACCACTCACTACTCTCCCTACCTTTCATAAACACTTGTCCCGCAGGATTTCTAAGAGCACCATCTTTAAATCTAGAACCCCTACAAGTCATATGGTATACGAATCCTTGCCAAGTCTGAATCAAATCGTATCCTGCTAATATAAATCTATTGAATATATCAGAATCCTCTTTTGATTGTGGAGCATATAAAGGATCATGTCCACCGATAGCTAAGAAATCATCCTTGTATATTGCCCACGGAGCGAATATACCATTTGATGGTTTTGATCCTCTATCTGTTGTATTTAAAAACTCAAATAATTTTTGTTCATCAAACTCTTCAGGTTCAATACCAAAGTCTTTTAATATCTTTTCAGGTCCATCAGGATGTAGTGGTGGTTCTATTCTCGTAGCACTTACAACTTTTCCAGGCTGTAGATGTTTTAATATTTCTTCGTCTAACTTAGGGCATGCATACATATCAGCATGGTATATCATCACTATATCATTTCTTGCCATATCTACTAATGTATCATAGAGTATGGTGTGTCCTACTCTTTCAGGTCCGTTATTTCTATATAATTGTACATTCTTATCTTTCTTGACTATCTCATTCATCCATTCCCAAGTACCATCATCAGAGAAATCATCAGCCCAGCATATCTCGTGTCTGTATCCTAAATTCTTTCGAATACTATTGTAAGACCACTTTAGATATTTAAGATTGTTTCTACTTGGTTGTATAAAACTTATTACTTTATCACTCATCGGTTACTGCCCTTCCCTTTAATTCTTTCCAATCTTGTTCTGGTCTAACTTGTAAATTCTTCTCCCAAGCACCTTTCAGTACAGTTGGATTTAATCCAAATGTTTCAGCAAAGTCAATCATCGCCTGTATGTCTTTTGGAAAACAACTTCCACCAAATCCATACTTACCATCATGTCCAGGTACACCCAAGTGTGAGTGTCCTATTCTACCATCAGCTACAAAACCAGCTACGGCATCATCCCAATTTACATTTGACTTTTCGGCTATTTGATACATTTCATTCATAAATGATACCTTAGTAGCAAAAAAACAATTACTCATATACTTAATCATCTCCGCAGTTTCGTAATTGGTTTCCAATACTGCAACACAATCACCAAATCTATCTCTAATCAAATCAGTAAAGCTTTCAGCACACATCATATTGAGTGATTTTTCACTACTACCAACTATAAAACGACTTTGATTAATAAAATCAAACTTAGCTGACCTTTCAGTTAGAAATTCTGGATTAAATAATAAATTTAACTGATTATACTTATACTGGAGTTCTCGTGTCGTACCGGGTATTACAGTAGACCTAATCAATATAGTATTATCTATTTCTAACACTTCGTTTATATCATTTAAAGCATTATCTAAAATATCAATATTAATTGAACCATCGTTATTGGCTGGAGTTGGTACTGATAAAAATATAAAATCAGATTCGTTTACTGTTTCCTCTAAAGTATGAGTTGATTTGTTTGGATTTACATCATATACTCGTACATCCGCGTCAACGCCAACATTTGGTGAAAATCCATACTGAACTGCAGAACCTACGAATCCATTACCGACAATTCCTATTTTTTGTTTTAATTTCATTATATGCCCTCTAAGAATCTTCTTGCTAATTTGTTAAATGGTGTATCTATATTTCTTATATTATCCACCGTCATCCAATCTTCCATTGGATTATCAGGAAAATCTTTTATAAACTCATTAGTTACTGCTTTACCTGTCCATAGGTGAATGGCATAAGATTCACTAAAATCCTCATCAGTTTTTAATAATCCTCCCATTCTACTCACTACCCCATCAGAATAATCACATTCTACATATGAAACTCCATTTCTAAAAAACCATCTTAGGTGTTCGGAGTGATATAATGGCCAAGTGAACTTTTTGTGGTCAAGTATATTAATCAAGTTGGGATGTCTCGTTGACAAATGATAGGGTAAAACAATTGAATGGTCTACCCATTTATTGTCATCAAATGTGGTATATTCCCTCAACCAAATCTGTGGAAACTCTGCACCTTTTTCTGATAACATTATACAATTACCCAACTTACCAACGATATTACTTTCTTGTCCCATTATAAAAGGACCTGAATTTAATAATGGTTCAAATGATTTCAAACATAACACATCAGAATCTATATAAATTCCACCATCCTCAATTAATATCTGTAATCTCATCACGTCTGCTTGGTGAGCATAGTTATGAACAGGATTACCAAAAATCTCAGTAGGCGGTTCTACTTTTATAGGAGTTATATATTTTTGAGCTCTATCCCACCACTCACCACTTGGTTCGTGTTTATAATAAAAAAATATGTTATCAGGTTTATTTGTATCATGGGTTGACTTGATTGCTAAATATCTGATAATGTTAAATGAATCAGCTTTTGGTCTTTTCATAGTTCTACCAACCTCACCAACATGATGTTCGTACTCGTCCCAACCAAAATTCTCGGCTAAACCATAAATGATATGAAAATTATTTGGAATCTTACTCATTATTTTTCTCCACTATTTTATTAACATATTCAACTAAACTATGTGTAGGACTCCAACCTAACATTTCATTTGCCTTTTTATCAGTACACAGCGTATTATCATATTCACCATTTCGTAAAGGTAAGTATTTTCTTGGATAGTCTTTACCAAACATATCAGCCAATTCATTAATAGAATAGTTCTTACCACTACCAAGTTCAAATTCTTCACCACTAATCATACATGCATCTAAAAGTCCGTAACCACATTTTACCAAACCATCAACAATATCCACAACATGAGTGAAGTCCCTTCTTTGTTCCCCATTCGATGTTATTGTTAGTGTTTCTCCTTCTCTAAATTGTTTCTCAAAAATACCAATAACTGTGGCATATGCCCCATCCTCTAATTGGTAGTCACCATATACATTATAAAATCTACATACTGCAGTGGGTAAATCATAGCACTCATTATATAATTGACATAATTGTTCACCACTCCATTTTGACCAAGCATAAGCACTTCCATAAGGTGCATGATGTTTAGATGATGAACCAGCATATACAACAGGAGTATTATTGTTCCTTGCCCACTCTAACATATGTAATGTCGATAGAACATTATTTTTTATATTTTTCATCGGATTAATTAATGACGGTTGAATTCTAGCCAATGCTGCTATATGAAATATAACATCATATTCTAACTCTCTCCAAACTGGATAACTACCGTAGTCTACATAAATTCCAAGTGTATGTTGGCTTGACAAGTCATAGTCATGATATAAACAACCTTCTTGGTGATTTTCCTTTTTACCAGTAGAATAGTTATCTACTGATACTACTTCATGATCATCTTTTAATAATCTCTTTATTAGGTTTGTACCTATAAAACCAGCACCACCTGTTACCAAACATTTCATTTCGTTTTCTCCCAAACATCGTTCCAATTGTAAGTTTTACCTTGATTAAAAATATTATGAGTATTGTGTTCAGACATTTTATTTGCCTTCACATACCACTCATTACTTCTTCTCTTTTCATTCATAGTCCCATCCAACCTTTCTCCTTTGACATACATTCTTTTCTTAGGGTGATTTCTATTATGTACTAGTAATATATTTTTTATTAAATATTGTGGTACTCTGTCGTCAAATAATTTAATTATCATATTTTGAAAAGAAGTATCTTCATGTACGAAGAAAACTGAACGAGGTATGTTAGCACCAGATTTCACAATCTCAGATGATATCACAAGTCCACAACCATTGAATTTAAATTGATTCAACACCTTAACATCTAACTCATCCACCTTATCATTTATCTTATACATCTCCTCAAGTGACATCGTATATTTTAAACTCCACCAATTATCGTAGTCATTATCAATATGTGGTTTATCTGTAAACTCAGGATGTTCAAGAGCCTTCCAACTTTCATCCCACATCTTACAGATACTAAAAAAGGTAATGTACTTAGGTGTCGTGTCTTTTACTTGTGTATGTAAGTTATCTAATATTTGAAATGTCTGTTGTGGTAGAAGAGCATCAGTTTCACCCCACATCAAGACATCAACTTCTGTACAATATTTATCATTAAACTCTCTACGATAATCAGCTATCGTATACATAGAGTTACTAATTTCATTCATATATGATTTTATATTGTATTCACCATACTCTAAATCACCGAATAACCTTTCAAGAATATCTTCATATTTATGTTTTATTTCCGATATACTTATTTGCTCTTCGTCAACTTTTTCTAACTCTTGACTACAATTAAAATACAAATCAACAATTACATTCTCTTTGTTTTCTACGATATCTATAGCATTCTTAACACTCTCTAAATACTCTTCTATTATCTCTATCTCATACCATTGTACTATACACCCTATGGCAAATGTATTGTTTATCTTCACACTAAATCTCCATGAAAATACTTATATGTTTTTTCTAAATAATGATTTGTTATGTTATGGTCTTTTTGATTAGGTATAGCATTAAAGTGATAAACCCAACCTATTTTAGTAAATAACATATCGTCTCCTAATATCTCTTTTCTTGACAAATCACACATATTAAATTCATAAGGTAGCAATTTCAAATCAATGTTTTGTGATTGAATTAAAAAATTCAATGGTGTTTGGTCTGTACCTGTATGAAATGTATCTTGTAATTTAATCAAATTATCTTGATTTGTAAAGTAAAAATTTATAATATTTTGAAAAAATTGTCTATGTGTATTATTAACAATTTGAAAACCACCATTTATATATTTCCACCACTCTATCATCTGACCATCAAAAATATGTTTAGAGTAATTTTCTATACTCCTAAAAATCCAATCATAACTTCCCTCATTGTGCACACCTACATATTTGTTCTCACTCATTTCAAAAAAATTAGGACAATCAGGATGAACTATTGTATCCGTGTCAACCATCAAAACTTGATCACAATTAATATTGTTAGCATCTAATATGTCAAATAAGTAATACCTTTGCCAACATATTGCCATTTTTTCTTTTTCTACCACTAAATCATTAAGTACAAATAATTCACAATCGTTTTTCTCACACCATTTTTGCCAACTAGCAATTGAATATTTATACGCAGACCTTCTGGCACTAGAGTATCTACCATCACCACCCAAATCTATATCTAACATAAAAACCAAATTTTTATAATTTTTATTAGTAGTAAATTTACAGATAACACCCTCTTCGGCTTTTAATAACTTACCCGGCCTACAATCAGAGCCTTTTTCTTCTCCAATATACTTAACTAACTCAAACGATGGATGCTCGGCTACATACTGATCAACAGCATCTTGTACATCTTTCAACCTATGTGGTGGTTTGGGTAACCCATAGTCGTCAAATATTAATATTAAGTCTCCATTTGGTTTGGTCAACTGTATTGATTTTTGGATATCATGCATTACATTGGGGTATTCATGAACACAATCAATAAAAACAACATCAATATTTCCAAAATCCCATTCTGAACCATAGACATCTTTTTGTACAAAGTCTATATTATCTCTGTCCTTATTTATGTCCCTAGCAAATTGTAACAAATCCCAATCATATTCACAAGTTATAACCTTTCCAAATAGAAAACTTAGTATCCTAGTAGTGTATCCTCTATTTGTTCCTATTTCTAAACAAGTCTTATCTTTCCAGTCCTCTCCAAAAAATTCAATTAAATCTTCTTTAAACTTCAAAGATGTTGTATCTTTATCTTGTCTTTTATCTGGAATATCTTTTAGTATATCAATCATTTGTAATTATCCTTTATCATATCCCAAGTCTGCTTCATAACATTATTTCTATGGTCTTTTGGTATCCCATTAAAACTAAAATTGTAACCATACTTAATAAAAAAAGGTGTCTTGTCCTCATCCAACTGCCAGTTATAACTAAACATATCTTTTCTAGGTAGATGAGTCAATTTATATGCAATAGGTAATTCTGTATTTATATCTACACCATTTACTTGTAACCAATAATTCATGGGAGTTTGTTCAGTTCCCTTTTTTACTTTTTTGTCTTGTAATAAAATAAACTCGTCTATGTTATCGTAGTAAAACTGTTTAAATGATGTGAACAAATCCTCGTGTTCTTCGTTAAATACCATAAAACCAGAATTTACATATTTGGTGGTATCGAAAGTTTTTCCTGTAGCATTATTTAAATCAATCAGATGTGGTTTAAATATTTCTTCATACCCCTGAATACTTTCGTGTATCCATCTCATATTATCGGTGTCTCTCCAAGCAGTAAATCTTCTATCTGTTAACTCAAAGAAATTTGGAGCGTCCCATCTAATCATAAACGAACTATCAACTAATGCTATTTGGTCATAGTCAATGTTCATTCTTTTTAATTCATCAAATAGAAAAATAGCTTTTTGCCAATTAATTCTAAACCTAAATAAATCTTTTTCTACTGGTGTTTCAAACGGTACGAACAAAACATCATTCTTTTTACACCAATATTCCCAAGTGTTTCTTGAATATTGAAAATACTCGTAACCACCAAATTTATCATCGTGGTCAGGATTTTTAACGGCAGGCCACCATACTACATTTTTTTTAGTCAAGGATACCCCCCAAATCTAATTCATTAACGACTCGGTTGTAATGAACAGATTGTGGTGTTGCCATATTAGACAGCAAACCTCTCTCACCTTCAATACAATAATTACTAACTCTATAAACAGGAGATAGATATCGTATCGTGTCAAGTAACTCCTCTTCATACATAAACTTAAAAAATTCATTTAAAGGTTTTTCCCAATCTTTCATACTCAAACCACCAATCGGATAACTTGTGCCGTAATATTCCATACCCATATTATCAGTTTCACCAGTTCTGTCTAAATCGACACCTTTAAGACTAAACTTTCCACCCATTTTTTCAATAAGTGAAGTCTTAAAAAAATCAAACGAACCTCGTAAACCACCAGTACCATTGACTATAGCATTAGATATAACATTCCAATCACTAAATGGTTGTTCAGAATAATCTTGTGGTCCATAGTTGTTTCTTAAATACTCTTGCATATGATTTACTGAATAATCATTTCTAACTAAGGTATCAAATCTATCACCTAACACATCCAAAAATAACTCATCACCAACCAAAAAATTATCGTCATGAGTCAATAACAAAATTTCATAGTCTCGATAATTAGGATACCTATCCAACCATTGATTTGTTACAACCCAATCCCCACAGTTATTTGGTTCTAAAAAATATTGCCACCCTAGTGATTCCAATTCTTCTACTGTTGCTACTTTATTATATAACATCCTATCCAAATCAGGTAGTAATCCATCACCAAGTTGTGAAATAATATTTTTCTTCTCATCAACAGCTACTGAAGGATCTCTATGTGAAACACAAAAGTACTCTACTTCCCAATCATCTGGTACTTTTTGTTCAACTACTTGTTCATAAAATTTTAATGGAAAATGCCAACCACTAACTACAACCGCAAACTTCTTTTTCATCCCAATAACCTACTTGTATTTTTTAATTGTTTTAATTATATAACCAATTTCATCATCAGTTAAATTCTGATGTAATGGTATGTTAATAGTTCTATCATTAACCCACTCCACATTTAGTAATTGATGGTGCCAATAATCATAATGTTTAATTAAATGTAAAGGATAATATCTGAAAGTAACATAAATATCGTTATCCACCATGTATCTAGCAAAGTTGTCTCTATCTTCCATCTGTAACCAAAACAGATAGTAACTACTGGTACACCCATCAAGTGGTTCTGGTGGTAAAGTAATCCAATCAATATCACTAAGTTCCGACTTGTAGATATCCCAAATCTCTTTTCTTCTTTCTATAAACCCATTTAGTTTTTTAAGTTGTTCAAGTCCTATAGTAGAAGCGATGTCGTTTGAAACATACCTACCAGCAGTTTCAGCCAAATTTATTTCCCACCAAGTATTCTTACCATCTTTCATAGAGTCTACACCGGATTTATCTTTATTAGTTAAACCCAAGTAACGATATGAAAGAGCTCTATCATAAAATTCTTTATTCTGAAAGGTCATCATTCCACCATCACCAACAACTAATATCTTCATAGCATCAAAACTAAAACAACCAATGTCACCTAATGTACCACAGTATTGACCTTTGTAGGATGAATAAACAGAATTAGCGCTATCTTCTATTATTGTTAATCCATCACAGACCTCTCGTATTCCGTCCATATCACAAGGATGTCCACCATAATGTAACAACAAAACTGCCTTAGTTTTATCGGTTCTTTTTCGTGAAATTTCTTCTGGTAAAATGTTTAAAGTACTTTTGTCAACATCACAAAATATTGGCTTACCCCCATTATCTATAATCGCATTCGCACAACCAATGAAATTGATAGAGGGTATTAAAACTTCGTCCCCATCCTCAATACCAACTAGTCTCATTGAGTCATAGATAGCTGCGGTAGCACAATTATAAGATAAAGAATATTTTGAGTTGATTAATTCACCAAACTGTTTTTCAAATTCTAATGTCTTATTTGATGCACCAAGCCATTTTGAATCAAAAACATCTTTTACTGCAGATAATTCCTCTTGACCTAAAGAATTAGAAAAAATTGAAATCATATATAACCTTTATCATTTATTAAACTCCGGAGGATATCCCCATATTTTTTGTCATCTTTTTTATACTTTCAAGAACTAAATCTTTATCTTCTTCTAATGTATCAGAACTTGAATATAAAAATTCAGGATGACATTTGTAGTTTCCTTGTGACCTACCTATCCAAGCAGCTTGGAAACACCATTTTTCAGTATCCTCTTCTTGGATTTTGTTTTCGTAATAATAACTATTTTTATAAATTTTTAAATCACCATATTTGTTCAAATCATTTGAAAAGTAATCTTTCCAATCCCACAAAGAAAAGTGTTTTTTAATTTCTTCATTTCTATCCATACTCATCAATAAAAAAACTTGAAAGGAAATTAAATCTTTTAAGACAGTAGTTTCAGTTGACAATTTCTTTTTTTTCTCAAAAAATTTCATAAATTTATTTATTTCTATATTTAATTTTTTAGAGTCTTTTAGACACCTCAACCAAGTTGCTTCTTCTATTGGCCACAATATACTAGCCAAGTCAGCATCATAATGATCCCAACCACCACCTGAATATCCATTGTCCATATAATCAACTAATATCTTATATTCCTTTCCAAAAATACTTTCTGAATGAGTTTTACAATAATCTACAAAAACATCATAAAAATCCATATACTTCATATCATATGTCTGATTATAGAACTTTGAAATATATTCTAAAATACCCATACTGTGAAATGCTTGAGTTACCCACCCATACAAATACATTTGTTTTAATTCATATAAATCAAAAGTGTTAGTCCCAACCACTATGTCTTCCCACTCTTGATATTCACCCCTATTATGTATGGATGAATGCCACAAATAAATTGGAGACCTGATACTTTTTATGTCATATTCTTTTATATAATGAGGATCATTCATAGGTGCATTAACAAAAACACCACAATTATAAACATAAACTACTGGTCTTGGAAATAACTCCATCAATTGTTCAAGTCCATGTTTATAAGATTGTAGAGTTTCTCCTGGTAACCCCATTATTATTTCAGTATAATTCTCAATTTTTTCTTTTCGAAACTTTTGTACCAACTCACCAAACTTATCAAATTTTATATTTTTTCTTTTGATGATATTCAAAGTATCAGGATCTAAAGATTGTACTGCCAAAGTTACAGCTCTTAAAAGGTCAGCATCTAAAAGTTCTTTTGCTAAAGGAACAATTTTGTCAGAGGAAATCTTTGCCCAAGCAGGTCTTATTTTACCAGGAAATCCTTTTTCTTCTTTTTCTGATTTTAGTTTTTTTGCTAACTCCATATCCCTCTCAACAAATATACCAAAGTTAGCATCACATACATCAACATAAGGTATTTTGTTATCAGCAAACCATTCAATCTCTTCAAACAATCTATCCATCTCCCACTTTCTAACTTTAGTTTTTGTAGCACTACCCCAATCACAAAAGGTACATTGGAATGGACAACCTCTATTAGTTTCCCAAGCCGCTATGTAGTCAACACCATCAACTGGTTCTACCAAGTCCCATACCATATTAGTCAAGTAAGCAGATGGTACTTCGTCTAAATTCATAATTCTCATCTGTGGTGGTGTTTTGTAATCTGTGGTTTCAAGTCCATTTATACCTGAATAGTCCTTATCATCTATGAACTTTTCAAATACTTGTTTTACGGTGTACTCGCCTTCCTGATGAACTAACATATCTACATAAGGATAGTCTTTGAAAAAACTGTCAGTTGAATCATCCATCCATCCAATTGGCACATCTCCCTCATATCTCAAAGGAACATTTGGTCCTCCAAAGATTACCATACAATCAGGCCATTTCTCTTTAACTTTTTTTGCTAATTCGTTTGTTATTTCCCAATTCCAAACATAACAAGAACATAGAAGTATATCTGGATTTTCGACTCTATCTACATACTCTTGTAATTTATTTCTAAATATAAAAGTAGTTTCAAATTGAAAGTTATCTTCTATTTCTTTGTTCTGTTTAGCATAAGCAAAAAGTGAAGCTATGCTATATGGAAAATGAATAGAAGTTCCATACTGATAATTAAACTGTGAACTATATACTTTTACCTTTTTCATACTTATAAATATACTAAAATTTATTGTAAAAGTCAATCCAAAAATTAATCATTTCATCTAACATAGATTCAAAAGTATATGTATACTCGAACCCTATTGCCTTTAATTTTGAAGGATCACCTTTTAGGTTATTCAATTCCTCTGGTCTATAATACTTTTTATCTACTCCAACATAATCTTTATAGTCTAAACCTAAACTTGTAAATGTGTATTCACACAAATCCCTAACAGAATGTGATATACCAGTAGCGCACACGAAATCATTTGGATTATCTTGTTGTAGTATTAGATGCATCGCCTTGACATAATCTTTAGCATGTCCCCAATCACGAGTTGCATCTAAATTACCCATCATTAACTTATCTGTTAATCCATATTTTATCTTAACGGCCTCTTTCACTACTTTGTTAGTAACAAAATTAGTACCTCTTCTTGGAGATTCGTGATTAAACAAGATACCATTACTTAAAAATAAATCATATGAGTTCCTATAATTTCTAACCAAGTTGTATCCAAAAACTTTCGCACAACCATATGGACTTGTTGGATTTAATGGAGTGGTTTCTCTTTGAAATCCATCGTCATCAATGTTGTTACCGAACATTTCAGATGATGATGCTTGATACATTCTCACTTGAGGACATATTAATCTTATTGCTTCCAATAAATTCATAGTCCCAACTGCTACTGTCTGTGTGGTGTAAATTGGTTGGTCAAAGGATATTCTCACATGAGATTGGGATGCCAAATTATAGATTTCATCTGGTTGAACCTCTTGTAAAACTCTAACCAATGATGCCATATCCGTCATATCGGCATAATATAAATTATCTTTTATAAGATGGTAAACATCATCTAATCTAGCAGTTTGATTCTCCGCAACTGAGTTTCTCTTTAGGATACCATGAACCTCATACCCCTTACCAAGTAACAACTCCGTTAGATAAGAGCCATCCTGCCCATTAATACCTGTAATTAATGCAGTTCTCATTTTCTGATTTCCTTATAATTGTTTACTAACCACTCTACAGTTCTCTCAATACCATCTTCTATGGGTGTGAACTTAAAATCTGGTAAATAAGATTTTAATTTTGAATTGTCGGATGGTTTTCTAAACTGACCATCTGGTTTATCCGATTGCCAAACTACCTTACCTTTAAAATTAAATTTATCTACAATTATATCAACAACATCTCGTATCGATATTTCCTCCGATGTTGAAAATATAATTGGTTCTTGTTCTTCATAATTTTCTAATGCCCACTCAGATAACTTACCTACATCCTCTGAGTATATAAACTCCCTTAATGGTTTACCACTTCCCCAAACCTTTAAGTCTGTATTATTTTGTTTTGCCAAATAACACTTATGTAATAATGATGGTAACACATGACCATTCTCTATACTAAAGTTATCATTTGGTCCATAAATGTTTGTAGGAATAACAGTTACATAATTTGTCCCATATTGTTCATTATAAGCTCTACTCTGAACATCCAGCATCCTTTTAGCATAAGCATATGGATAGTTTGAGGAATGTGGTTCACCTAAATGAACTTTCTTTTCTGTGAGTGGATATTCTACATCGTCTGGAAACACACAAGTTGACATGAAAGATACTAATTTTTCAACTCCGACTAGACGACACGACTCCAACACATTATTGTTCATCATCATATTATCAAGAAAAAATTCACCTTTGTAATTCATATTACCACCAAGACCACCAACTCTCGCGGCACAATGTATAACTTTCTTTGGTTTGAAAAAGTCAAATGCCGCTAATGTGATGTCAAACTGTTTTAAATCAACATCTTTTGATGATAATTTAAAATCTGCATTGATGGTAGAACCAACAAGTCCTGTTCCACCTGTAACTAATGTTTTCATACCAACTCCTTATATCTTATTACATAATCACTACAAACCCCAGCACATCCATCAACATCAATTGTTTGTAATTCTGGTAAAACACATATTGATTTCTCTGTTAGTTGTTGAGTTGGATAAGTCCAAATGTATTGTTTAGATGTCAATGTAACAGGATCATTCTGATGAAAAAAACAATGTGTACCCAACTCCAATAATCTTTTGAATGCCTCAATATTTTTAGCGTGACACCAAACTTCTTTTTTCAAGAAAAAATCAGGATCAACTCTATATTGTGGTCTATCATGACCAGTCCACCAAGTGTCTGTATACCAAACATCTATCTCTACATTATAGCCAGCGTCAATTGCTTCTTGACAATACTTTTGACCATTTTCATACTCTCCAGGACCGTTTATATTTCCTCTATGTGCTATCAAAATCATTTCAAATCCCTCAGATCAATATAACCACCGGATTCCATTTTCGATAAATTAGGAACAAGTTTCATAATGTCTTTTGCAACATCCTTTGAACTTCTTGTTGTTCCATTACTGTTACTTTCAATAAACTTTTTTGTTTCAGGAAATTCATTTACATCCACATCTTGACATAAGTAATCTTGCATTTGTGTACCAACTAGTCCAGGTGCCAATGACATAAAGTGTGTTCGTGGAAAATCTTTAGAATAAACTTGCATCATCATTCTCAAAGCAGCTTTACTGATTGAATAACCACCCCACCCCTTATAAGTTTTTTCACTCGCGCCAGATGATATACATAAGACTTGTTTAACATTCACTCCCATTTTAAATAAACAGTCTAACAACAATTTATTTGAAAAGACATTTATGTTCATAATCTTATCCAATTCATTCATAGTAACATTATCAAATGTTTTTATCTTACCCAAAATACCAGCATTTAATATAACCAAATCAAGATTAGTTTCACCATTTAATAAATTTTCCAATCTTCTCTCATAATGTCCAGATGATAACATACTCAAGTCAAGTATCACATGATTACAATCCGTGACTCTTGTCCTACTTAAACCATATACATCGTGACCAAGTTCAAGACACTCTTCTTTTAAAGCTCTACCCAAACCAAAACTAAGACCTGTAATTAAAGTATTCATATTAAAAATTTCTCCAAGGAACTAAACCATAAAACTCTGGTAATAATGATTCATCAAAATTATCTCTATTCAATCCAGAAACAGTTTTACAAAAGGAAGAAAATTCCTTCATAGTTAATTTATATTTTCTGGCTTGAGTAGCATAGTGGTCTGTTATACCGTATCTACCAGTTATCAAATAATAAGGACTAACTGTTTTTTTGAATAACGAATCATAATGTTTTAAGATAAAATCATTCAGTAAAAAAGCATCATCATCACCCAACACATTTTCTAACTTTAGATTACCAGCACCCTTTCCAAGAGACATTATTGATGTGTCACATATGTCTATGTAGGGGCTTTCAGAACACTTTATGTAATTAAGATAAGCTTTACCTGTGTGGTTGTGTAAATGAAAAGCCGTCTTTTTATTAGACTCTTTTATTCTTTTAAATCTTTTTTCGTATCTGTCTATGTCCAAATTTAAATCCAAATGTCCGTGTGTATCCGCAAAACCAATTATGTCAAAATCATGTTTTAAAACAATGTCTAATGTAGAATCGAGTTCATCATCTGTGTAATTAGTTGTGTTAAACATATTAAATGCTATATCCAATCCACTATACTCCTTTAAACTCTGAGCGAATTCCACACCATCATCTATCATATCCTTTCTACAAGTCATCCTAATCAACCCAATCTCATTTTGATTATCAGTAGGATAGTCTTTTAAATCCTTACTACAATAAGAATAATCAATCATAACCGATACATTTTTCTTTCCACTTTCCTGTGTAACCTCTTTGACAGTATCAATATTCAAATCAAAGAATCTATTACTACTTTTTGCTGTCTGTTTCCAATAACCAAGTTCTACTAAATTAACATCCAACTTGGACAAAAGTTTATAGTATTCTTGTGTAAATTCCATAGGCCAGTCAAAATCACAAGTAAATCCACCATCCCTTAATGTAACATCAATTATGTTCATAAACCCTCTCGGCTAAATACCAGTCCTCAGTATTATCAATCTCAATACTCTCTGGTACGGTTAGTGGATAAAAATATGGATTTTTACCCGTTCTATTATTATTTTCTTTAAATGTTTTTTTGGTGAAAATAAAGAATGCACCATTTCCCATAACTACTGGTTCCAAGTCTTGAGTTTTCTGTACGACATCCTCTTCAAAATTCACAGGTTTACCATTAAAATAAGTGAACTCTTTATGTTCTGTACAAGCTTGAACTGTATCATATCCCCTATCTAAATATTTACTAGCATCAAGTATGGTAGATAACTTAATAAAAGGTGAAGTAACATGAGGTGTTACTATTATTTCGTCATCATCATCAACGAAATTATCTAAAAAGTGGTCAATCATTAGTAAAACAGGACTGACCTTGTAATCTAAATCAGTTTCCAAATCTATAAATTTTTGATTTCTTTTATAACAAGTAACTTGAGTATTTTTTAAACACCTATAAATAAAATCACTATCCGTATCCACATAAACATCTTCACCATCTAACCTATCGAGTAAATGTTCATAGAGGTGTTTTCCACCCAAGTCTAAAAAATTCTTAGCTGGTAGTCTTTCTGATTTCTCTTTTATGATTACAAAAAATTTCATTCTTCAATAAAACTACACACTATGGTTCTTTCTTGTAAGGGACTAACTTGGTCACCTGGATCTAATTCTATGAAATGGATGTTTTGCCACTTACCTAACATCAATTCCCCATTATCTACTGGAATAGTTTCTGATGTATTAAAAAATAAAGTTCTCATATGAGCATACGCGTTTATTCTTTCAGCTTGTGGAACATCGGTTCTCAATGATATC
>Ga0080013_1001634_pt1 | contig 28957 bp, 54 predicted proteins | sample ETNvirenome_6_85_FD_69236 | JGI IMG/M metagenome (GOLD analysis project Ga0080013, IMG submission 69236) | Marine viral communities from the Pacific Ocean - ETNP_6_85 (SPADES assembly) (version 2) | ecosystem: Environmental > Aquatic > Marine > Oceanic | place: Pacific Ocean | collected 2013-06-19 | reverse complement strand
GCTTCCCGTCATTCGCTGTTGGTGTTGGCCACATCTTTTCTTCTTCTTCCAAAACTTTTGTTGCAAGTGAATGACCTTTCGTTCCTCTTCGAACTGATGGAGGAATTTTTGTTCCATCTTTCCAGTCTCTACTCAGAGGTGTTGGCCAATTCGTCTTCATAGGTTTGGAGGATGCTGAGTCCGATGTAGTAGGGGATGGAAGGGACGAGACTATTTCCGAGTGATTTAAGTCGGTCCACCCTTTTGGGTACCCCATTAGCCACTCTACCCACGTTGGGTTCAATGTCCCACCACCCGTCCCACGGACGTCTGGATGATTGCCCAACATTTTCTGCATCTTCCCGCCTGGTCTCCCCGCGTGATGTTCGCTCGCTTGAGGTGTTGGCCATTGTTTGACCATCCCCCTCAGATTGCCCTTCGCTACATCGTGTGGAATTCCCTTGTCGTTCTCCTTCATGTGAGCTGAGTATTGATCCGATGTTTTTGGTGTCGGCCATAATCTCTCCTCTTTGACTTGATCCTGAAGTCTGATCTGCATTGGTTGACCGCTCGGTCTTTTCAAGTGGCCCTCGTCCAATGCCTTCTTTATTCCCGGAAGGTTCGAGCCCCCCGCCATGTTGTCTGGTGTCCTCCACATTCTTTGAGGAGAGGGGTATACTACTTGCTCCCTCAGAGTTGAATGCGTTGTTCTCCCTTTTCTGTTGTTCTGATATTGTTTTTTCAAAGCCTCCTCGCTTCTCGGAGGTAGTGAGTCCATTGCGTTCGGAGTTAGCAATAATCCAGACTCTTTCTCTTTGGTGGTTCGCACCGATGCTCGAAGCTGAAATACTAAACGTCCTTGCGGCGTAACCTTCACTCTCCAGGTTCTTGAGAACGGTGTCGAGACCGAGTTTAATGTGCCCACTAACGTTTTCTCCAATAACCCAAGACGGTCGCAGCTCTTGGACAAGTCTAAACATTTCTGGCCAGAGATGTCTTGGATCTTTTTCACCTTTTTTTCTACCTGCAACGGAGAAAGGTTGGCAAGGGTATCCTCCTGTAATGATGTCGATTTTTTCTGTGTTGGAAACAAGTCCATCTGATTTGAGTTTGTCATAAGTCAGCTCCTTTATGTCTGTATATTGTTTAACATGTGGCCAATGTTTTTCTAATACCTTTCTTGGATATTCTTCAATATCACAAAAAGCTACAGTTTCAAAGCCACCAGTCGCTTCTAGTCCCAAACTAAAGCCACCAATTCCACTAAATAAATCTAAATGTCGTAATTTTTTAAAATGGGATGTCATCATCTTCTTTTTCTCCTAAAGTTTGTTTATCTTGTTTTTGTTCTGATTGAAGATTAGGCATCTTTTCCATCATAGGAGGACGCTTAAACGCTGGAATTCTCCATGCTCGTGTTTGTATTTTTTTAGGATATACAAATACATCTTCCCCTCCTAAATCTTTTAATCGTTGCACAATCCATGCTCGTGTTTCTTTAAAACTTTTTGTGTTCTCTAACCATTTACATAAGTCACGCAGCCGAAAGTAAGTTTTACTTTCTTTAGGATCAGTATAAGGTTTTTCCATATCTAGTTCATCAATGTCAAATGACTCTCCTCTTCCTACACAAAACTCCATTAAATAATCTTTAAACTCACCTACTTTAGAAACATCTTCTGGTACATCAATTGCTGTAATACTCTCAAATAAAATAGCTAAATGATCTTCCCAATCATTTTGTTTCATTTTAGGAATATATTTCATTTGTTGATCTGCCACTAATCGTCTTAACCGTGCATGATACTCAATATTAGTAAAATCTTTTGTTTCTATAGTTTTAGAATCAAGATCTAAAAACCAAATTTTAGGATGAGAACTCAATGCGCGTAAATTAGAGTAAATAGGATGATCTTTACTAGAAGTACCAATTCCAAATTTTCGTGATTTACATATTCCTTTTTGACATACGCTCACAATAGGCTGATCATTGCATTTATAAATATACTTCATGGTACCATCAGCTTTGTTTGCCCCTACTTGTTTTTGAATAATAGTTACTTCACTCGCTTTTAAAGGGGGATCCATGTAATCACGATTGTATGTTTCAAGTAAATCTTTCCAGTCATCAGGATTAGACATCCGATAAAAAATACCAATGTTAAATAAACCATTGTTTCGTGTTCCTTCTGGAAAACCTTGTGTTGTTAAAACTTGTAAGCATGGAGGACCATCAACTATGTGATCTTGTTTAACCTGAATTGCAATTTTACTAATATCATCACACACATACTTGTCATATAAATCAAAAAATTCTTCTAATGATGCACCATCCCCATTATCAAGAAACGCGTACCGTGTCTCGCCATGATAGGGTAAGTTGAGCCAAGAACCAGTATCTTGTTCATTAGTTAATTTTATTTGTTTGGGAAATACTTCTGCTTTTGCATGTCCTAAGTAGGAAGCAATTTCTTTTAATTTGTGTTGAAATAAAGAAGCGGATTGTGGTTGTTTGGAAAATAAAAAAAGATGTGCTCCAAAAGATTTGGATGCACACATTATTAATGGTAATTTGTATTGGCGTACTTTGGATAATATTTTTTTGTGATCAAGTGGGTACTCGTCTATATCAATACAGCCCCACGATGCTGTGGCATCGTCTCGAATGGGAACAATCCCTAAAGCAGGATACTTTCCTTCCAAATGATCTTGATACATTTGTAAAGTAGGGGGTTTATGAACAGTACGCATTTGTCCATCTCGTTTTCCACTGAATTTTGTTTCAGTAAATTCATAAAAACCGTGAGCACGGTCTAATCCACAGAATATATTTTTAAACTTTTCTACTTTCATACATATAAATAATAAATAAATAGAGGGCGAATTATCGGAAGGTTATTCGCCCCCTAACTTGATAAAAAGGATTAAGAGCCTAAAACATTACTGTCCATATTAGGGGTAATGTCTTTCATATCTCCTTCATCATTATCATTTAATGCTTCTGGTGCTGGATCAACAGATCCAGAACTAACAAGCTCATGAAAATGTTTAGCCTCCTCCACAATTTGAGCTGGAGATTTTAAATCATTAACTGATTTATCTAGTGTTATTTTCCAACCCCACCAGTCATTCTTTTTATTTGCTTCTTGTACACCTTCCATTTTGTATACATTAGCAAACATTGGTAATGTTACTAGTGACCCACTTTGAGATGGAATTTTTTGATTCATCATCATTGTATTCCAATAACGGGATTTTTTGTATTGTGTTTTCTGCATAATAATTTGACATCTTTCATAACTGCCATCTTCATTTAATCGTAAAACAAAATACTCAGCCGTTCTTACAATGTAAGTAGGGCTTACTGCACCATTAATCATGTAATGGTCTTCGCCGTCCGCTCCACGCGTTAAAGGTGGACAATCTTCAGGCTTATATATTTTTACAGGTGCCCCTGTTCCCTCACCAAGTGGGGACCATTCAACACATCGTACTCTAAATGCACATGGCACTACTTGAATAGATTTGTAAAAATCTTTAGTTACAGAGTTAAATATATCTCCTTGATCAAGTCCTTCTACAAACTTGGCATTAGATTTTTTTACCTCTGGAGTTTGAGAACTAGCAATTTTTAAAAATGGAATTGCCATTTCTTGAGCACTGACATTTTCAAAACCAACACCAGCGTGGCTTGAAAAGTCAATAACTTTAGTCGATACATCGCTTTTCTTTTTTTTCGCTACATCATTCATCGTTATTTTCCTCGTTTAATTTTTACTTTATTCCCCATCCAAACACCAAATGTCTCTGTAGGAATGTCTTTGCCCGTTTTTATTTGTTCACCTATAAAGGCATTCAAGGTCATGGGCTCGACCTTGCGTTTCTGGTCAGGGGCTAAACCATTTTGTTCCAGATCATCAATTAATCTAGAAGCATTATCATTTTCACCCTTCCCAAACCTTACTGACACAATATTTTTAATTAAATCTCCATGACCATTTTCTTCTAGCCATCCAAAAGCCTCAACTTCTTTGTCTTTAGAGATAGAGCCTTTATAAAATTCTTTATAACTCACTGCATCTCCATTGGTCAGTTTAATTTCTTTAACACCACGGCTCTCCATTAATTGAACAATTGAATCGTTCATTTGTTGCAGCTCCGCTTTTTTTCTTTTAACTTGATCCTCTAAAGCGAGTATATCGCTTTCAATTTTTAAAAATCTATTGGATGCTTCAGAAACATCTTTTACTTCTGAAATATCAACTGATTTTTTTTCTTCTTCGGGTAAATAATTTGTAAAATCAACTTTCCCTGTCATAGTTATTCCTTTCATTTAAGTCTATCTGTATAGGGTAATATGTATACGTACGGCGATCATATTTTAATACCTTATATTTTCCACGATTATTGTCCGCTGCTACCGAGCAAGCTAACCCAATCATAGAAGGATCACCAATTAAAAGTAAATAATCATTATCACAAAAATCTTTTAATATCATTTTTGCTTTACGTATTGCTGGACCCGGTGATAACATTATTTGTTTTCCTTCCTCAAAAACAGGAACTAATTTTCCAAATTCTTGAGCAGAGATAACATTAAATTTAGATACCTCTTGGATAACATACACTTTACCTTTATTTTCTGCGTCTTTCATCTTTCTAAGGCATTCTATATTATTTTTATTTTAATAATACAATAAAAATGTTAAAGAAAGTAAAGTTAAAGAATTTAAGAAAGTATGAATAAGTATAAATATAGTTTTAAAACTAAGCCTTATGACCATCAATTAGCTAGTATGGGGGCTATTCTTAATCATTTTAAGAAGGGGGAAAGGGAATTTGCTCTTCTTATGGAAATGGGTTGTGGAAAAACCAAAGTTTTAATTGATGCTGCTTCTTACCTTTATGATAATGGTTTTATTTTTGGGATTTTAGTTATTTGCCCTAATGGAGTGAAAGGAACCTGGGTTAAAGAAATTGAAACTCATATGCCTAATCATGTAGATAGAAATGTTATTGTGTGGACTGGGCAGAAAACAAAAAAACATGAAGAAGAATTAAATACTTTATTTATTACTGAACCAGCCAAAGTACATTTAAATATTTTAATTATGAATGTTGATGCATTTGCTACAGAAAGAGGGAAAAAATTTGCTCACAGATTTCTGATGACACGCCAATCCCTTATGGCTGTTGATGAAAGCACGGTCATTAAAAATCCAAGCGCGCTTCGTACTAAAGCTATTACTAAACTTGGTACTTTAGCGCGTTACCGTGTTATTATGACCGGATCACCTATTACTAATTCACCAGAAGATTTATATTCTCAATGTAATTTTTTAAATCATGAGCTGCTAGGTTTTAGTTCTATATACACTTTTAGGGCTCGGTATTGTCAAATGCAACGATTATCTTTTGGCGGAAGATCTTTCAATAAAGTAACAGGATATAAAAATTTAAATGAATTAAATTATAAATTACAAAAGTTTTCTTATAGGGTACTTAAAAAAGATGCACTTGATTTACCTTCTCAAGTCTGGATGAAAAGAATAGTGCCTATGACAACGGAACAACTTGATGCATACATGCAAATGAAACGTACAGCATTAGTATGCCTCAAGGAAGAAACATTGACAACTACGTCAGTGCTCGCCCAATTGATAAGACTACACCAAATTGTTTGTGGTCATATGGCAACCGATGATGGTAGGGTTATCGGATTGCCAAATAATCGGATCAAAGAATTAATGGCTATTCTAGAAGAGCATGGTGGAAAAGTAATCATTTGGGCGACCTACCGACATGATATTCAAGAAATTGAAAAAAATCTTCAAAAAAAATATGGACCGCGCTCCGTGGTTACTTTTTATGGAGATACCCCTCAAAATATAAGACAAGAGAATATTTTAAATTTTCAAGAAAATAATGAAACACGTTATTTTATAGGTCAACCTATGACAGGGGGAAGAGGAATTACATTAACTGCTGCTAATTTAGCAGTTTTTTATTCTAATAGTTATGATTTAGAAATAAGAGAACAAGCAGAAGCACGAAATCATCGTATTGGAACATTATCTAAAGTTACTTACATTGATCTTCTTTCTGAAGGAACGGTTGATGAAAAAATAATTTACTCATTACGTAATAAAATAAATTTAGCTGCATCGGTGTTGGCTGAAGATATTCGTAAATGGTTAATATAAAGGAGAAAATATGATTGGTAAAATTTCATGGGAATTAAACCCTGACACAGATGAAATGCGAATAATAAAAACGGATTACTTATCTTGGCCTAAGTCTACTAGACCAGAAGACATAGCGGAAATAATTACATTTTATGAGGTAGGAAAAACTATAAAAGTTGAAGAATACTGCACTAACCCTCGTTATAATGAAATTATGTGTACAATAGTAAGTTATGATCCCTTGAATGACACTAAAAATGTTATTAATGTATGATTAAAAAGGAGAAATTATGTTAGGTTGGCACATTGTGGCAGTTATTGCCATTTTTATTTTAGGATATTTTTTTGGTCGTTGGACTGTAAAACGTTATTATGAGGTTAAGTATGAAGAACTTAGACAAATGTATAAGAATAAAAAAAGAGATGCTGAATGCCCTGCGAGGATGCAATGATTTGTACACATTGTAAAGGTGATGGGCATTTACGATTACGTTTTGAGGCTGAAGAAATTGTTAAACAGTGTTGGGTCTGTAACTCTCAAGGTGAGGTCAAAGAAAATAAATATTTTACCCAATCGTGGGACGAAGGTGACGGTCGCCGTGCATACTATCACGGGCCACTGCTTGACCCCGATGGATTCAAAAAATACAAAATCGAAAAAGACTTAAAAAAGAAGTGAAATATAAATTTACTAAAAACTACATTAAAGAATACGGAAATGCTCTTCCACTTGGATTAGCACACCGTATTATTAATCAACGAAATTTAGAATTTTATCCAGCGACCACGGGCGGTGGTAAATTAAATACGCATCGTAATTGTTTGGTTAAGCGCCTAGATCAAGAGTTTAATGAAGATATATCCAAGGTGTATGTCAAGGTGTTTAAAGAATATATTAAAGAATTTCCTTTTTTTAAGTACGTTAAGATGGAGACAACAGGTTATGATCATGTTTTGTATTTAGGGGAACGGTCCCAGGAGTACAAGGAGCACGTTGATTTTTCCAATAATAAAGAACCACGGACCTTGACCTGTTCATTGCTTCTTAATGATGACTACAAAGGTGGAGATTTTAGTTTTTTTGAAGGTGAATATATAATTCCTAAGAAAGCATGTAGCGCTATTGTCTTTCCAAGTAACTTTTGCTTTCCCCATGCAATAACTCCAGTTACACATGGGGATAGACATGTTATTATTACTTGGTTAAGATAATGACTTATGAAATCTTTATGTTTAACATTATTTTTATTTTGTCAGACAACATTTAATACCTTTGATTTTGAATATTCTAATAAAAAAGAATTTGTTCAAGGTATTACGGATTGTACTTTACTTGCTAATACTTTTATACCCCCAACACAGCGTATTATTATTTTACTGAGTGCAGCTCAAGCCGTTCTGGAATCCGATTGGGGACAATCGAGATTTGCTCGTGAAGGAAATAATTTTTATGGTATTATTGAAACAGATCCTACATCTAAACATTTAAAAGCTTTAGGTAATCCTGATATTATGATTCGAGTGTATGATAAAAAATGTGAATCAGTAGCGGATTATATTAGAGTACTAAATACTCATTCTAATTTTACAAGATATCAGGACTTGTTGGTAGAACAATATATATCAGGGGAAATAGACCCCTTAGCAATTGTTAAGACTTTAGATTCTTATGCAGTAGACCCTAAATATGTGGAAAAACTTATAAAAACTATGGGAATGCTATTAAAAAAATACCCTACTTTATTTAAAGTAGGGATGGGCGTTTAAACTTTATATTGTGTATTTTTAAAAAATTACTTATAATTCGCTGAAATTTAAAAAAGGCAAAGGTTATGTTATTACCTAATAGTCCTGTGCGAAAAATACATGAATGTCCTAAATGTGGTGATGTATCTCTAAAATTCTATGATCCTAAACATGATAAAGTTCTTACTAAAGAAGAATGGCAAGATATTTTAGCAGAGGGAAAAGAAGCTTTAGATAAAATCCTAAAGCCCCTTAAAGAAAACCCCACATTTTTTGTTGATTAATAACTCACGCGAACAGGAGGATTTTTAGATAATTCTTTCCATTTATCATGTTCCTCCTCTACAATTTTTTCTAATTGCATAGGTTTAGACAACTTTGATTTTTTACAAAGTTTATCAAGCAACTTTCGTGTTTTTGCCGTAATCATTTGATTGTAGTGTGTTTGATTTTTCATTTTCATTTTTCCTTATGTTAAAACATCTGATACATAAATGATCAGAAGTATCTTTTTTTTGTATCATCACTCGATGATGATACGATCGATAGCATCGTGTACATTCTTGAAACTCATCAAAAATATCATGTTTCATGGTACATTTTTCATCATATCTTGTAGTTTATGAAACCACATCACTCTACATTCAAAATCTTCAGCCCTTAACATGGCTTGTTGCAACCAACCAACTCTTCTCCAAAACAGTTGTTCGGTCATTGGTAGAGAAACATAATTTCCTATTTTTACAACCATATTCATGCCGCTTTCTCCGAAAAGATAGAGTCGGGATCTCCCCATTGGGTTGCAAAGTTGACTCTTTTATTTTTAGGTGTTTGATAATTCATAATATCATCAATACGTTGAAGATATAAACCAACAGTAGAACAATCATATAACCTGTCTCTTACCATATTTAATTTATTAAGAAAAATTTTGTGATTGTAATTACGATCATGAAACACACGGATCATTGCTTGAATAAGAGCACGTCTTTTATAATTTTTGTAAAAGGGTTCTAGATCCATAATACGTTGTGCCCATTTTTTTCCTTGCTCTAGAGTTTCAATTTTTAATGTGCCATCATAAAATTTATCTTTTAACCCGGCACGACTACGATATCCTTTGGTGCGACATAAAAGAAAAATCGTACTCCAGTGATCAAACCCCCATTTTTCATATAATGATTTATAGATCTTATATTCTATATTATTATATTCTGCATAGCGGTTCATCCATTCTGTAAATCCCCAATTTTTTCTATTTTGATTAAGAATCGTTACATCATTAATAGTTCCACTTTCTAACACATAATAATAAAAAGGATGATGTAATATTTCACATGCTGCTAGACGATGTTGACCATCAATCACTTGCATTTTTTCATTAACAATAGCCGGGTGAATGATAAGACCTTTCTCTTCAATGCTTTTTATTAAACTATTAACATGCCTATCATTGATTTCCCTATTGCCTTTAATTTTTTTAAATTGAGAATAATTAAAAGTTTTTAAAATTTTTTTGTTTATCATATTTCCCCCTTATGCGTCCTTATGATAATTTTTTATCATCTCATTAATTTTCCATTGATCATATTCAAACTCTTTATCATTTACATGAGATGTTAAAACTGATTGAAGCACCGAGCCACGCGAACCGTGTTTCGCTGAAATTGTTTTAATACAATCCTTAAACTTGATATCACTTCCAAAATTAAGTGGAAGCTGCATAGGTTTAGGTTTTTTAAATCGTTCTAAAAGTTTTTTAAACATTTCTTTCTCCTTTTCTTTCTATAGTATTTTATTACATTATATTCATTAATGTGTCAAATATGGCTGTTTTCTGGGCTATTTCCACTCCTTATTTTTATTTTTTCTTTTCTTCTTCTTGAACTTTTGTTCCAAGTGTATGACCTCTTGTTCCTTTTTCTACTGAAGGAGGAACACCATATCCATCTTTCCAATCTCTAGCTCTTGGTGTTGGCCAATTTTTTCTTTTCTCTATTTCCCGGTATTGAACAGCATCTTCCAAAGTATTCGTGAGAGGGTTTCTACCTGTCTTCGCCATCGTCTCTGGAAGTCTCGGACTCGAATGACTTCTCGCCATCGGTGTCGGCCATGTATGAGGCGATGATGCTGAGTCCGATGTAATAGGGGATGGATGGCACCAAACTGTTTCCGAGACATTTAAGTCTGTCCACCCGCTTGGGTATGCCATGAGCCACTCGACCCAATTCGGGTTCAAGGTCCCACCACCCGTCCCACGGACGTCTGGATGATTGCCCAACATTTTCTGCATCTTCCCACCCGGTCTCCCGGCTGCGTCCTCGTTCGCTGTCGGTGTTGGCCATTTCTTTGGTGACATTCTTACTGCTACTCCCAGGCTTTTTCCTGGTTTTCCTTTCGCTCTCCCCTCCTCGTAATCTTTCACTCTTTGTTGATATTTCTCTATCGGTTCTTCGTGATTCCCCCGCAAGGCATGACTTACTGTCGGTGTTGGCCACATCTGAGCTGTTTTGCTCAAACCTGCTCCCTTTCCTGTCTTCGGGTTGATCCCACTTCTCTCTGTTGCTGTCGGTGTTGGCCACAATCTCTTTTCCTTCACTTGATCCTGAAGTCTGATCTGTATTGGTTGACCGCTCGGTCTTTTCAAGTGACCCTCGTCCAATGCTTTTTGAATTCCCGGTAGGTTCGATCCCCCCGCCATGTTGTCTGGTGTCCTCCACATGTTCCACTTCGGTTTCTGATCCTTGTTCGGTGAAAATTTTATTTGTTCCGTCAATGAACCTGGAGGAACTGTTTTTCTCCCTGTTGCTAATCTCTTTTTCATTTTCTTTTCCAGTGCTTCTTGACTCCGTTCCTGGATCCCTACTGCTGTTGGCGTTTGCCACAATCCAGATTCTTTCTCTTTGGTGGTTTGCACCGACGCTCGAAGCTGAAATACTAAACGTCCTTGCGGAGTAACCTTCAGCTTCCAAGTTCTCGAGTACGGTGTCGAGACCGAGTTTAATGTGCCCAGCAACGTTTTCTCCAATAATCCAATCTGGCCTGAGCTCTTTGATAAGTCTAAAATACTCTGGCCAGAGGTGTCTCGGATCTTCTTCACCTTTTTTTCTACCTGCGACGGAGAAAGGTTGGCAAGGGTATCCTCCTGTAATAATGTCGATTTTTTTTCCATCGGAAATAATTCCGTCTGCTTTAAGTTTGTCATAAGTCAACTCCTTAATATTCGTGTACCGTGGAACGCCGGGAAACCTTTTCTCCAGGATTTCTAAACAATACTTTTCTATATCACAAAATGCAACAGTTTCAAAGGACCCGGTAGCCTCTAATCCTAAACTAAATCCCCCTATTCCTGAGAACAAATCCAAATGTCTTAATCTCATTCTTTCTCCTTTTTAAACAAGTTAAAATGAATTTTAGATTATTTTAAAAAAAAATCAACTTTTCAAACCATTGACAAAAAAGTATTCAACTTGATTCAAACGCTAATCAATTGATTCCAGGAAAAACTGGACAAAAAAAATTAAAATAAAAAAATTTTTAAAATTTTTAAAAGAACAAAACAAGAACGGAGCTATTTTTGTGAAATTTTAAGGAATTTTTAAAAAAATTATGGAAAACCTTCATTTTAGGGCTTTCTTGAGGGGTATATATATAATAGGTATTGAAGGGGTATATAATATAATATAATAAAACCTTATATTTAACCATGTAAGAAAGGAAAAAATAAAATGTTAGAAATAGTAGAAAATCAATTTCCTACAATGAATGTGAATGGTTTTAAAATTGTTCAAAATAAAAAAAGTTTTTTCGTTTATGCAAGTTATCAAAACGAGGAAATTTTAAAAAAAGAATTTAGTAAAAAAGATTATTCATTCAAAATAGTTTTGAATTGGGTAGAAAATCAATGCAATGGGGCTAATTAGTAGCCCCTTTTTTAATTTAAGAAAGGAAAAAATAAAATGTTAGACACAGAAAAAAAACTTGAAAAAGTTCAAGTTGAAAAAGAAGAGGCATTAATTTTATTAACCCAAGTTGTTGAAACTTACTCATCCCATGACAAAGGGAAGATAGATGGTGCTTATGTTTATAGTAGAGAATTACTAGATCAAAGAATAAATAAATACTTTAAGAAATTGGGCTTAGAATGTGGGTCAAGTGGCTCATGGGGTTAGAAAAATAAAAACAGAGGGGCTAATTAGTAGCCCCTTTTTTAATTGAAGAAAGGAAAAAATAAATGGATAGAACTGAATTAAAAAAATTTAGATTGTTTCAAATTTCTCTTACTGATAATCTTATGAAAAAAGATAAAACATGGAATAGTCTTAGTCTTAAGCAAAAATGGAAATCTATTTATAGATTTACTAAAAAATTAGAAAAAATAAGTTTCAATAAAAATGGGATTTTAATTAGGAGGAAAAAATAAATGAATATAATGGAAATAGTAAAAAATAAAAAATATTTTTGTAACGGAGATTTTACACATTACAGAAATATTCAAGAAATAAAGAATAATAAAATTTCTTTTTGTCATTATGGTGGGGGCTTTGTTCAAACTATTAATTTAAATAATGAAAATTTTTTAAATGATATAAAAGATAAAAAAATTATCTTTACGAATGAAGAACCTAAGGAAGAATTTCATGTAGGAAAAATTTATATAGATGGTTATGAGAATTATCCTAAAAACTTTGTTTGGGGTTATATTCATAATCATCGTTTCTGGAATGGTTGGAATATTGTTTTTATGACTTTGGAGGGAATTAAAAAGCATAATGAACTTATAAAAAGATCACCCTATTATTCGGATTATTCGGATAATAAAGAAGAATGTAACCCTACTTTTCATATTAAAGATAATGATACTCTTATTTTATATGATCCAGAAGAAGAGGGGGGAAAGGTTACAATAAAAAGTCATGAAATAATTTTCAAAGGTAAAAAAATAAAAGTTTTTGACCCAATGTCAATGTGTTGGACATGGCAAGAAATAACAAAAAAATAATATGGATAAAAAAACTTTTTATATAATTTTAATTTGTTGGGTGGTGTGTGTTTTAACCCCCCTTATTAATTATGTTTTATAAAAATAGGGGCTAATTAGTAGCCCCTATTAATCTTTAAAAAAGGAAGAAAGAAAATGAACAAAGAAAAAATAAATAAAATATTAAAAGATTTAAAACAAGAAATAGAAGATGAATTTAATATTGAATATAAACCGAATTCATTAGATAAAAAAATAAATAAACATTTATTAGAAAACATTGATCTTAATTTACCTAATGAAATAAAAAGACATTCTGATTATGGTTGTTTATTAACGGAACTTTTTACCAATGGAATAGAAAATTTTCATCCAGAAGATGATTTTTCAACTGATTATTCTGGTATTGAAGAAGAAGAGGGGGAAAAAATAAATCTTCTTTTTAATCAAGCATTAGACATTTTGGGAGATAATTATTTATATAAGAGATTAACAAAATTTCGTGAAAAATTTAGTGATCTTAAATATATCTATAAGGTTGAATGGCTAGAGGGTTACGATAAGAACAAAGATCAAACCCCTAAAATAGAATATAAATCACTCCATGAAATGAGGGGGTGGAATATGGAAGCCTATTTTGGAGAAGATTGGGTTGAACAATTTAAATCAATGGAAATTGGAAAACCAAAAACCATTTATGTAGTTTGTGAAAAATTACGATACACAAGAATAAACTAAAAGAAAGGAAGAAAGAAAATGGATGATTACAATTTAACAGAAAATTTTAGTTTTAATTATAAATATATTTTAACTAGTGAAAGATGTGGCGAGGAAATAGGGTTATTTCCAAAGGCTAATTTAAACGAGTTAAAAGAATTTGTGCCACCTATAAAAACAATTCAAAATTTACCATTAAAAAGATTTTGCGAAATTTTATCTATTAATACAGATGATAATTTTCATTCTGAAAATGTTGTTTTGTTGGCTTTTAGATATGGGAATGAATTCCATAGAAAATTATCAATTTTAATTTTGAAATATCATAAGATAGATACTCATATGAAAAACGGAACTATTCGAGACACTTTAAGTAATGAATTAGAATTTCTTATAAAACATAATTTTGGAAAAAAAGAATATTCTCAAATAGTAGAGGCATTATTAGAATATTAATACTAAATAAAAGAAAGGAAGAAAGAAAATGAAAAAATTAAAATTTAAAAAAACTAGTGGCAATCTTCTTAATTATGACATGAATGCTAAAACAGTTAAGGGGCAAAAGAAAGGGTATAAAACAGCAATTTTATATCTAGCCCCATCTACTCAATCTGGTTTTAATGTTTGCCCAATGGCTTCAAATGGTTGTAAAAAGGCTTGTTTGTATACTAGTGGTATGGGAATTTTTTCCAATGTGCAAAACGGAAGAATAAACAAAACTAGATGGTATATTCAAGAAAGAAAAACTTTTTTAGAAAAATTAATAAAGGAAATAGATAAATTTATTATTAGAACTAAAAAAGAAAATTTTAAACCATGTATTAGATTAAACGGAACTAGTGACATCGATTGGCATAATCATCAAATTTATAATTTATTTCCTAATTGTATTTTTTACGATTATACAAAAAAAATTAAAACAGCCTTAAAATATGTAAATGGTCAATTGCCTAGTAATTATTATATTACTTATTCATTAAACGAAGATAACAGAAAGGAAGCATTTAAAATTTTAAAAATGGGGGGAAATATTTCAGCCGTTTTTAGAAATGATTTACCTAAAACATACGAAAATTATCAAGTCATCAATGGGGATGAAACTGATCTGAGATTTTTAGACCCTAAAAATTGTATTGTAGGGCTAAAAGCAAAAGGAAAAGGAAAAAAAGATTATTCTGGTTTTGTTTTAAATTAATAGAAAGGAAAAAATAAAATGTTTGATACTAATTTACGAATAGATGTCATTGCAACTTATAACCACATTGAACAAGATTTTTTTAATTGTGGGATATGGGAAAGAGCTTTAAAAAATGAAAAAACTTTAATTAGTTATATAAAAAAACAGTTGAGGCATAAAAAAGATTTAGTCAAAATTTCTCTTTGTTTTATTTGTTCAAAAGAAATAGTTGAAAAATATCCTACTGTAAAAAAAATAATTAATGAAAGAAATGGAAAATTTTATTTTAATAATTGGAAAAGAAAGGAAAAATAAAATGAATAAAGAAAAAACTATAAAAATTTATATTGAGGGGGGTTGCTTGTTAGATGTTACAAACTTACCCCCAGATTATACTTATGAATTAATCGATTATGATAATGAAGAAACAACTAATAGAAAAGATGTAGAAAGGAAGAAAGAAAATGAATAAAGAAAAAAAAATAATTGATCCTAGATTTATTCTTACTGTAAAAAAAGAAAGTAAGTATGGAAATGAATTAATTTACCCTATTTGTGAAAGGTCTAAATTAATTGTTAAATTATTTGATGATAAAAAAACTTTTACTCCTCGACATATTGAAATTTTAAAGCAATTAGGTTTTATTTTTCAACATGAAGAAATAAAAATATAAAGAAAGGAAGAAAGAAAATGAAAGGAAGATTAAACCCCCATTTGCCTATTTTTACGAAACACAGAAAAGGAAAAGGGCAATTTAAAAGAAAGAAAAAGAAAGAACCAAATAAAATTATTGTTTCTAAAGGTAAAACAATAGTTATTAATTAACCCAGAAAGGAAGAAAGAAAATGTGGAGTAACAAAGATAGGATAAACAAAGTTAAAAGGCTTTTAGGTTTAACTATTGATGAAGATAAAAGAAAAGATGATAAAAAACATTATTATAGGGTTGCTGATGTTATCTGTGATTTAAAACATTACTGTGATAAATTTAAAATAGACTTTAGCAATGAAATAAGAATGTCTAATATTTTTTATGAGGAAGAAATAGAAATAACAAAGAATTTACAAAACCAAGAAAGGAAGAAAGAAAATGGAAAGTAAAAAAGAAAATTGGGAAGAATGGGAAGAAAAATATAAACCCATACCAAACCATATAGACAAAAAAGGTACATATTTTGCCGATCAAAAGGGGGTTAATTATTCTTTTGAAACTTATGGAAAGGAATTAAAATTTATACAAGATCAAGATCAAAAATATATTTGGACTTTGGGGGAAAGTGACAATGTACAATATATTACAAATGGAAAATGGCTTGTTAATAGATTGGCTTACTTTGTATGTAAAAACCCTTGCAATGAAGAAAGAGGGTCGATTGAATATACATATCAAGTATTTGATGAAGAAAACAACTAATAGAAAGGAAGAAAGAAAATGGAAAATAATAAAATTACTACTGTTCAAGATTTATTAGAAATTGAGAGCATAAGAGATAAAAGAAAACAACCATGCGACATTAATTGGCATGAAGAGGGCAAACTATTGAATGAGTATTATTCTGGTTCAAAAAAAGATTATATTCCCCTTTTACAAATGCCACTTGCTTACATGGTTAGGGCTTTTAATAAAACTTTAAATTTTATAAATATTGATCTTGTTGAAGAAAATATAAAACTGAAAGAAGACAATAAAAAATTAAAAGATATTATTAAGAATTCTGGTGAAATTGGTTCTTTTGTTGAAAGTCTTAAAAATTTAATGAAAGCCTACAAATGAAGCATAAATTAGAATTTACTACGGAAGAAATATTTGAACTTGTTCATTCTCTTAAATCTTCCGTTGAAAATAAAAATGCTGATAGTGACCTACTATCAGCATTTAAAAAAATAAATGGGGTAAAAATGCCGGAATTTAAAAACTTAAATTATGGTTATGAAATACCCCATTACAAACCAAGAAAGGAAGAAAGAAAATGAAGCAAATAAAAATATTAATGCTTATATTAAACTCTTTAATGATTGCATGGTTATTGACTGACTATAATTTTTTACAATATTCTTTTTTAAATAATGTGTTGCTAATAGTTTTAGCCATCACTTGGGTAAAATCCTATGATTTAGTAAAGGGGAAATAAAATGATTGATATAAAAAAACTAAAAAAGGGGGATCGTCTTCAATTTGGAAAAGATACTTTTGCAATGGTAACGAATTTTGAAGATAATATTTCAAATTTAAAAGGAACTATTGAAACTATTGATGAAGATGTTGCCAAATGTATCTGGGTCAAGTTAGATGAACCCAACAGACATTTTAACGATTATAATAATTGCGTTCAATTTGCATTAGTTGAAGATGGTTCTGGTTCTCATATTTCCTATTTAGAGAAAGCCGATTTATTATTTAATTATGAAATTGAGCAGACTTACACCCAAACAGATTATTTTAATATTGTAGAGGGGAGAAACAAAGAAGAAGCAATTGAGGTTTGTTTTAAGGAAGATAATATAAGAGACACAAGACAAGAAGAAACAGAAACAACCATTACAAAAATTTAAAATACTTTTTTAATCTTTTTTTATGAAAGGGGCTTTTAGCCCCTTTTTTAATGTTTTGATTTTAAAAACAGCCTCATAGTTGATCATGAGTGAGGTTTTAAGGTGTTGGGCTTGTGTTTATACCTCTATTATTTTTTAATTTATAAGTCACTAACTGGTTTTTTTATATTTAACAAGTTTACAATTTCCTTTTTCATCTACCATTAAAAGATTTACTTTCATTTTATTTTGTTGCTTTGTTGGAACTCGATAAATAATAGATTTATCTTTTCTTCTTGTTACTGTTTTAATATCAATTAGTAATGTTTCGCCCTCCGTGTTCAATGCGACAACATCACAACAACCCAAACTTGAAATATTATCAAAAACAAAATAACCTTTTTCGGTTAACCATTGAATTGCTTTTAAGTGATTAATAAAACCTTTTTTATGTTTTTTGTTCATCGCAGCTTCTGGAATAAAAGTTTAATTACACTATTACACTTATTGAGGGGTATTCGAAAAAAAAATTTTTTTTATATAAAAAAGTTGTGTAGTAGGTGTAATAGATTTATTGTTTTTGTTATCGGATAAGGGTTTGAGGTATTACACTAGTTAATTTTTAGTAGTGTAATATATTACACTAGTAGTGTAATAGATTTTTTTACTTTGGCTGAAAACAAAGTTTTTTTTCTTTAAACCAAAAAACAAAAATGATAATTAAATTAAAATAATAGTGATATGAAAAAACAAATTATAGACGGAAGAAGATCAAAAAAGCTCACCCCTAAGCAATTAAGATTTGTTTATGAATTTGCAACCAAAACTTTGCTAGGTCTACAATCTGCCACAGAGAGTGCGAGAAAGTCTGGTTATTCTGAAACAGTTTCAAAAAAAATGGCTTATGAATTGCAACAACCTAACAAATATCCATTAGTAGCCGAAGCAATTCACGACATGAAAAAAGAAATGCAAGAAAAATACTCCGTTAATATGGATAAACATTTATCAAGACTTGATGAACTTGGAAGAAAAGCCGAAGAAGAAAAACATTTTTCTGCTTCTATAAATGCTGAACAATTAAGGGGAAAGGTTGGGGGGTTATATGATCCAACGATTAGGCTTGAAAGTGCAATTGAAAATTTACCTCGAGAAGAATTAATAAAACAATTATCCGAATTACAGAAAAAAAATATTAATATTGTTGGTGAAGAAAATCTTATTGAAATTGAACCAAATAAAAAAGAAGAAGAAAAAGAGTAACCCAACATTTTTTAATTTTATAAGTCATTGACTGGTCAAATGTTAGAAAAAAACTTTATTAAATTAATTAGAAAAAATATAAACTTTTATTCCTTTTATAGAATTGAAACAACTACCTTAAATGGCTTTCCAGATTTAATTGGTGTTGGGTTAAATATGAATACTGTTTTTTTAGAAACTAAAATTGCAAAAGGAAATAAAATTAATCTTTCACCCTTTCAAATCTCTACTAATTTAAAATTGTGGAATGAAAGTAGATCAAATTATATTATTGTTTATTCTTCGAAATATGCGAATAACCTTCCCCCAAACAATATATATTTGTATGAGGGAAGGTTATCTAAGGAATTAGCCATAAATGGCTTAAATGAACCACCAACAGCGAATAATTGGGCTACTATATGTAGTTATTTCATTTCGGTTCATGGTTCACGAACCACGAAAAGCCCAGAAATTAGCCATGAATAACGAATAATGACTAGGTACTTAGGAAATATGAGAAAAATGGCTGTTTTCCGTTGATTATGATACCCTAAAATTTTAAACCAAACCAGGCAAAGCAGATTGTAATCGAGTTTTGAATATTCAGCCATGAATTTTTCATATGAAAACGATTTTTCTAGGGTATACCCCTTTTTGTAGTGTAAAAGTGCTTAGGAGTCCCAATGGAAACCAGTAATAATAAATTTCAAAAGTATTCAGACCACGAATTAAGGCTAATGTTGGCTATTGCCATGCATGATGACAATAATGCGGCTCAAAATAGTTATATGCACTTTGTTAAAAAAGTGTGGCCAGAGTTTATTGATGGATATCATCACAATATAATGGCAAAAAAGTTTGAGGAGATAGCTGCTGGAAAGTTAAAGCGACTAATTGTCAATATGCCTCCAAGACACACTAAGTCAGAATTTGCTTCTTACCTGTTTCCCGCCTGGTTAATGGGTAAAAAACCTAAAACCAAAATAATTCAAGCAACCCACACAGCAGAACTGTCTTATCGTTTTGGTAGAAAAATGAGAAATTTAATGGATGATCAAGAATACAGAAAAATTTTTAAAGGTGTTCATTTACGAGCAGATTCAAAAGCTTCTGGTCGTTGGGAAACAAATCATGGGGGAGAATATTTTGGTGCCGGTATTGGTGGAGCTATTACAGGTCGTGGTGCAGATCTATTAATTATCGATGATCCTCATTCAGAGCAAAGTATTACAGAAACAAGTTTTGATAATGCATTTGAATGGTATGTTTCTGGACCAAGACAAAGACTTCAACCAGGCGGTGCAATTGTTGTTGTTATGACAAGGTGGTCGGAACGTGATCTAACGGGTCGTTTAATTAAACAACAGGCAGAAACAAAAGCGGATCAATGGGAGGTAATAGAATTTCCCGCTATTTTACCAAGTGGTAAACCTATATGGCCAGAATACTGGAAAAAAGAAGAATTAGAAAAAATCCAAGCAAACTTGCCTGTTATGTCTTGGGAAGCACAATATCAACAAAAACCAACTTCAGAAGAAGGGGCTATTATAAAACGAGAATGGTGGAAAAAATGGACAAAAGATGATTTACCTGAATTAATTCATATTATTCAAAGTTATGATACCGCTTTTTCTAAAAAAGAAACGGCTGACTTTAGTGCTATTAGTACCTGGGGAATTTTTAAAACAGGGTACAACCAAGAAAATATTTTGTTATTAGATTGTATAAAAAAAAGATGGGAGTTTCCAGAATTGAAAAAAATTGCTTTAGAACAATATAAATATTGGGAACCTGAAACAATTATTATTGAGGCAAAAGCAAGTGGAATGCCCTTAATACAAGAGTTGCGTCAAGTAGGAATTCCGGTGGTGGCATATACTCCTTCACGTGGAAACGATAAATTAACCCGTGTTAATTCTGTTTCACCTATTTTTGAATCTGGACAAGTATGGGCACCTGATAAAAAGTTCTCGGAAGAAATGATTGAAGAATGTGCTGCATTCCCTTATGGTGAGAATGATGATTTAGTTGACAGTATGACACAAGCAATGATGCGTTATCGTCAAGGAAATTTTATTTCGTTAAAGGATGATTATGAAGATCCAATTAAAGCACTCTATGAACAATATCCTGAGTATTACTAATGACTAGATTTGTCATAACTAATAAGGTATAAAAAATTATGGTTGAGAATAATATAGATCAAAAAATACAATCAGTTGTTGGTGAAACAATTGAAGACGCAATTCAGAACGAAGAACCTGTTAATATAGAAATTGTTTCTGAGGAAACAATCATTACAGATGACCCGTTGAACGCGAAAGATGATTTTTTTGCAAACTTGGCAGAAGACATGGATGACGCTGAATTAGGGCGTATTTCGTCTGACTTAATGGAAGAATATGAAAATGATAAATCCTCTCGTGATGAATGGTCCCAGACGTATGTTCAAGGATTAGATTTACTAGGATTTAAATATGATGATAGAACAAGACCATTTCGTGGAGCAAGTGGGGTTACACATCCATTATTAGCAGAAGCCGTTACACAATTTAGTGCGACCGCCTTTAAAGAAATGATGCCATCCGATGGACCAGTTAGAACGCGTGTCGTGGGAAAAGAATCAGTTGAAGTGTATCAACAAGCACAAAGAGTTAAAGAATTTATGAATTATCAAATTACCCAAGTCATGGAGGAGTACACGCCAGAGCTTGATCAAATGTTATTTTATTTACCACTTTCAGGATCAACATTTAAAAAAGTTTATTATGATGGAACATTAGACCGAGCTGTTTCAAAATTTGTTCCAGCAGAAGATTTAATTGTTCCTTACACAGCCACCGATTTAGATTCATGTGAAAGAATTACCCATGTGGTAAAACAATCCGAAAATGATATTCGAAAAAAACAAGTGGCAGGATTTTACCGAGACATTGAACTTAATCCAACAGCCGAAGATCCAACCTATAATGCAGCAAATATTCAAGGAAAAATTGATCAAATAGATGGTATTCAACAAACAGGGGAATCCTATATGATTACTCTTTTAGAAATACATGTTGATTTAGATTTGGAAGGATTTGAAAATAAAGATGATAAAGGGGAACAAACAAAAATTAAACTTCCCTACATTGTTACTATGGATGAACAGTCAGGAAAAGTTTTATCTATTCGAAGAAATTATGATGAAGATGATCCTTTATATAAAAAGAAACAATATTTTGTTCACTTTAAATTTTTACCGGGATTAGGGTTTTATGGTTTTGGATTAATTCATTTAATTGGTGGTTTATCACGAACAGCGACACAAGCGCTACGTCAATTGATTGATGCTGGAACTTTATCGAATCTTCCAGCGGGTTTCAAGACACGCGGTCTACGGATCGCCGACAATGACACTCCTTTACAACCAGGAGAATTTAGAGATGTGGATGCGCCGTCTGGGGCTATTAGGGAGGGCTTAATGCCACTTCCTTATAAAGAACCTTCTACTACATTATTTAATTTATTAGGATTTGTTGTACAAGCAGGACAACGTTTTGCTCAAGTAGCAGACATGCAAGTAGGTGATGCAAATCAAGGGGCTCCTGTTGGAACGACTATTGCATTATTGGAACGTGGTTCGCGTATCATGAGTAGTATCCACAAAAGAATGTATTACTCGATGCAAAAAGAATTTAAGTTATTAGCTAATGTAATACAAACATGTTTACCAAATGAATATCCGTATGCGGTTGTTGGTGGGGAAAGATCTATAAAACAAAGTGACTTTGATAATAGAGTAGATATTATTCCCGTTGCTGATCCCAATATATTTTCAATGGCTCAACGTATTCAGTTGGCACAGACACAATTACAACTTGCCACAAGTGCACCACAATTACATAATGTAAAAGAAGCATACATTCGTATGTATGAGGCACTTGGGGTTAAAGATATTGACAAAATTATGAAACTGGAAAAACCAGAACCCATGAGCCCAACACAAGAAAATCAAAAATTAATTGATCAAGACAAAATTGAGGCATACGAAGGGCAAAATCATGACGCTCATATTCAAGCTCATATTGTTTTTGGTTTATCACCTATTATCCAATTAATGCCCCAAATTGCTGTTGATTTAAATAAACACATTTTAGAACATGTAACATTAAAAGCAAAAGAAGCAGTAGCCGGTCAAATTGAACAAGCAGAACAACAAATGGGTCAAGTAGCAGAAGGTGAAAACATTGAAGATATGACACAAGCGCAGATTGCCACATTAGAGGCACAATTTATGCAAGAGGTAAAACAATTACAAAGCCAGTTAAGTGGAGAAGGAGAACCAGATCCTATTATTGCTTTAAAACAACAAGAGTTACAACAACGAGCACTGAATGATCAACAACGACTCCAATATGACCAACAACGATTAGGTTTTGATCAACAAAAATTACAACAAAAGGACGAAATAGATAGGGCTAGAATTGATTCATCAGAAGATATTGCTCAATTAAGAGCTAATGTTAATTTGAAAAAATTTAAAAAAGATGCAAAAGGTCCTGGATTTCAGTATATAAAAAATGGTGGATAGTACAGTATTAACGGCTCAACAATTATTTGATAATTATTTAAAACAAGTAGATCAAATGCTCAAACACAATGTACACAGTAAAGAACAATCGATAATTATGGCGGAGGCTTTACTAGTTAAAGTTAAGGAACTTTTTTTGTTGCAAGGGTACCCTGAGAATGTGGCTTTACTATTTGTAGAACATGCTTTACAAGAATTAAATGAAGATAAACCAACAATACATTAGAGGAGAAAAAAATGGCATCACCTAAATATATAAATGGATCTAAATATCCTAATGCTAAGATGACTATTTCTGATGATTTAAATCCCTATGTAAGTCCTTGCACTAATAGAAATTATGAAGTTTCTACAGCAGCGATGCAAGTTCAAGGCCCTACAAAAATAGATAATTTAGGATCAGGACCAAAAGGACAACGTAGTAAAATGCAAATTAAAAAGGTACCTTTTAAAGGATTAAAATAATGGAAACCATCCTTACTTTAAATGCTCATTATAGCGAAAGGTATGGATGGACTTTAAAAAAAGAGGAAAATACAGAGGATTGTAAAAATTGTGGACATGGATGTCATTGTAGTGATGGTAGTTCGTGTCAATCATGTGATTGCAAAAACTGTCAACATACTGTAGATTAACCATCTTAAAAAAGGAGGTTGTATGAACCTATTAAAAGATTTATGGGCACACATTAAGGAGTGGTCAGACTGGAAAGCCAAGGACTGGATTAAGGCAGGTATTGTTGCCATCGTAGTTATTTGGGTTATCGGTTGGATGACTGGTGGAGCTGCATAATGTTAAACTTACTCGGAGGCATACTAGGTGGAAAAGGCGGGGCCTTAAAAACCATTGCTAAAGTTGTGGACGAGATTCATACTTCAGAAGAAGAGAAATTAGATAAAAAGATTTTAATGCAACGCATTCAACAAAAACTTGCAGAAAAGCAATTAGATGTTAATGCTAAAGAAGCCAGCCATCGCAGCGTATTCGTTGCTGGCTGGCGACCTGCTATAGGCTGGTGCGGAGCCCTTGCTCTGTTCTTCGCCTTTATACTGTCTCCCTGTATTGAATGGTATGCAAAATTTTCAGGTATAGATATTGTCCCACCTGCTATAGAAACTGGTCCCTTACTAGCAATTGTCACTTCAATGCTCGGCGTATCCGGTCTCCGCACTTTTGAGAAGGCAAAAGGATTAACTAAGTAATGGCAATACCTAAATCACCAGGCATGGGTGTTAGACAACGTATTGCTAATGCTGCAAACTTGGGAAGAAATATTGCAAGAAAACCTATTGGAGATCCCACAGGTCAAGGTTTAAAAGGTAAAACTTTAACTGGTGGGGCTATGCAAATAAAAAGAAATGTTGGAACTAAAGTTCCTGAAACAAAAAAGAAAGGTGGAATGGTAAAAAGTTCTGCTCAAACATCGGTTATTAAAGGAGCACAAGTAAAAGGTTCTAGAGAAGGTTCAGTTATTAAAGGACCTAAGGCTAAAGGTTCTAGAGAAGGTTCAGTTATTAAAGCTAAAAAAGGTGGTTGGATTCAAGAGGCAATTAAAAAACCTGGGGCTCTTCGTAAATCTTTAGGAGTTAAAAAAGGAAAAGATATTCCCGCAAGTAAATTAAATAAAGCGGCAAAGAAAAAAGGGAAAATGGGGCAAAGAGCAAGGTTAGCTAAAACATTACGTGGTTTTAAAAAGTAATGCCTTTTAAATCTGCTAAACAGAAAAAATATTTATTTGCTAATAAACCTAAATTGGCTAAAAAATGGGCAAAAGAATATAAGGAAGGAGGACCTATAAAATCTAGAGAAATACCTTTAAAAGGAAAATTTAAAAATATTAATAAGAAAAAACAACCAATGACAACGAGAGTTGTAATGAAAGGAGCAAGATAAATGTCAGAAGTTTTAAAAAAAAGAATACGGGATCACGAAGGGTTCATTGCAAAGCCTTATCTGGACTCGTTAGGAAAGGCCACCATAGGCTACGGCCATCTCATTACCGAGGAAGATAATTTTGAAGAGGGAAAAGAGTACTCTAAAGATGAATTATTAAAATTATTTGATAAGGATTTTGAAAAAGCAGAAATGGGGTGCAACCAATTAGTGGGACATATTCTAGAACTTCATATTGAAGCAAAAAATATAGTAACGGAAATGGTGTTTCAGCTTGGGACACAGGGGGTTAGAAATTTTAAAAATATGATCTCAGCCCTTGAAGCACGTGATTACCAAAGGGCGAGCGCCGAGATGCTTGACTCGAGATGGAATGTACAAACCCCAAATCGTTGTCAAAGTTTGGCAAAAATTATGTCTACATGCAGTTAGGAAAAGATTTATATAAGGCGCTATTAAAGCGTTATGAACATGAGATAGCAGATGCTACCGCTCGATTAAAAATTTATTTTGAAAATCCTGTAGGAATTGGCGAACATCCTCAACATACTGAGGAAATGGATAAATTATTAAGTCAACTCTCTTCTGCTGAAGATAATAAAGAAGCATTAGAAAAAAATTTTAAAAATATGTACGGATTGGATCACGAATAATATGGACATTATAAAAGTTGTTGAATGGTTAAAAAAAATAATAAAAACTAGACAAGACGACGCGGAAACAGTTATAACAAATGATGTAAAAACTTTAGAAGATTATAAGTATCTTTTAGGTAAAATACATGCTTATAGGGAATTAAGACAGGAACTCACGGACCTGCTAAAAAAACAGGAGCAATTGGATGACAACTTTAAAAACTAATACCAAACCTAAATTAATAGTTCCAAAACATGTTTGGGACACAAAAACCCCTGAAAAACAAAAAAAAGAATTAGAAAAAGTACCTCGACCTACTGGTTGGAGAATGGTTTTGTACCCTTTAAAATTGGAAACTAAAACTTCAGGGGGATTACACCTTACTGATGATACTGTAGAACAATCTCAAATTGCAACGAATATATGTAAGGTTTTAAAAATGGGACCAAGTTGTTATGCGGAAAAAGAAAAATTTCCTCACGGACCTTGGTGCAAAGAAAAAGATTGGGTTCTCATTACCAAATATGCGGGTTCAAGAATTCGTATTGAAGGGGGAGAACTTAGAATAGTCAACGATGACGAAATACTGGCCATCATCGATGATCCGAGAGATATTTTGCCAGCTAACATTTTATAACATGGAGGTACCATGCCAGAAGTAGAAAAAATAAAGTCAGAATCAGAAAAAATGGTTCCGATAGATACATCAGGTGATCCTGTTGATGTAGAATTAAAAGATGATAAAGAAAAAGATGAAGAAGTAGTTGCTGAAGAAGTACAAGAAGAAAAAGCAGATAATTCTCTTACCGATAACAAAGAAGAAGCCGAAGAATATTCTCAAGCAGTTAAAAAAAGAATTGATAAATTAACTTTTAAAGTAAGAGAAGCGGAACGTCAAAGAGAAGAAGCTCTTAGATATGCTCACTCAATTAAAAAAGAACGCGATGATTTAGGTAATAAAATTAAAAAAGTTGACGATGGTTATTTAACTGAATATTCCGCTAGAGTTAAATCTGAATTAGATAAAGCTCAAGCTATTTTAGCTCAAGCTATTGATTCTGGTGATGCTAAAAAACAAGTAGAGGCAAATAAAGCAATTGCTAAACTTGCAATTGAAGAAGAAAGAGCTGCTTTATCTTTAAAACAAAGAGAACATAATAAAGATAAAAAAGAGCCAGAAACTAAACAACAACTTCCTCCTTCGATTGAAAAAGCCCCTCCTCCAGATCCTAAAGCAGAAGAATGGGCGGGAAAAAATGAATGGTTTGGAAAAAATGAAGGTATGACTTATACTGCTTTATCAATTCATAAAAAATTAATTCAAGAAGAAGGGTTTGACGGAAAGAGCGATGAGTATTATAAAGAACTTGACAAACGAATTAAAAAAGAGTTTCCTCATAAATTCGAGGATAAAGACAAGAGCAATCGAATAGTTCAGACGGTTGCCTCTGCAAATAGATCGACAAAATCTGGACGCCGCACTGTGAGACTCACACCTTCACAAGTTGCTATCGCAAAAAAACTAGGTGTGCCCTTGGATGAATACGCAAAACACGTGAAGGAGGCGTAAATGGAAAAAACTGAAAATAAAGTTGAACAAATTAAAAAGACCTCACGCAAAGCTGAAACCCGTGAAAAGGTTGCTCGTAAGAGAGGATGGGTTCCTCCATCAAGCTTAGAGGCACCAGAACCACCTGAAGGATTTCACCACAGATGGGTTCGTGAATCGTTTAGAGGTGAGCCAGATGAAAAAAATATCATGGGTCGTCTCCGTTCGGGTTACGAATTTGTTATGTTAAGTGAGTATCCTGATCGATTAGACTTACCATCTGTCGCTGAAGGTAAATATAAAGGTGTTATAGGAGTTGGTGGATTGTTATTGATGAGATGTCCTATTGAAGTTAAAGAGGATCGAGATGCCTATTTTAGGCGCTTGACTGATGATCAAATGGCTTCTGTTGATAATGATCTAATGAAAAACGAGCATCCGAGCATGCCAATCTCAAAAGAGAGGCAGAGCAGAGTAACCTTTGGTGGAAAAAAAGACTAATTCGTAGGATTTTTGACCTCCAAAACTATTAAAAGGATGTTAATATGGCAAATATTGATAGCGCATTTGGTTTAATACCAATTGCAAAAGTTGGTCAAAATCCAAATAATGGTGGTTTAACAAAATACTCAATTGCGGACAATCAAAGTACAGCTATCTTCACAGGGGACCCCGTTACTTACAAAAACGATGGAACTGTAGAAGTTGCTGATAATACGAAAGCATTGTGCGGTGTATTTAGAGGATGTTTTTATACTGATCCCTCTACAAGTAAACCAACATGGCGACCATATTTTCCTGCTACCACATCACCTGGTGATGCAGTAGGATTTATAGTGGATGACCCTCAACAATCGTTTATCTGTCAACAAGATTCTGATTCAGTAAATCTTGTGGCGGCAAACTTAAATGAAAACGTGAATTTCGTTTTCGGCGCTGGCAATACCGTTACGGGTGTGTCTGGCGTAGAAATAGATTCAAGCAGCAAGAATACTACTGCTACTCATCAAGCGAGATTAATTAGTTTTTGGGATACCCCAAGTAATGATAGCACTGCTAATAACAGTGTTTTCGTTATTAAAATTAATAATCATCAACTTATGGGTGGTACTGGTACTCAAGGCGTATAATAGGAAAGGACTAGAAAATGGCAATTAATAGAGCCCAGCTCGCCAAAGAGCTAGAACCTGGTTTAAACGCCTTGTTCGGTATGGAGTATAAAAGATACGAAAACGAATCTGCTGAAATTTTCAGTCAAGAATCTTCTGACAGAGCTTTTGAAGAAGAAGTAATGTTAGTAGGCTTCGGTGAAGCAGCGGTAAAACCAGAAGGATCAGCAGTAGCATTTGATACTGCAAAAGAATCTTTTACTGCAAGATACGTACATGACACAATCGCACTTGCGTTTGCGTTAACGGAAGAAGCAGTAGAGGATAACCTTTACGACACTTTATCTGCTCGTTACACTAAAGCTTTAGCAAGATCTATGGCTTACACTAAACAAGTTAGAGGAGCGAATGTATTAAACAATGCGTTCTCTACTACTGGTGGTGATGGTGTTACATTAGCTAACACAGCACACCCAACTACTTTTGGTGGAACATGGTCTAACAGAAGTTCGACTGATGCAGACATTAATGAAACCTCATTAGAACAAGCGATGATTGATATTGCTGGTTTTATCGACGAAAGAGGACTAAAAATTGCAATGAATGGAAGAAAATTAATTATTCCAGTAAACATT
>Ga0080013_1001633_pt1 | contig 28970 bp, 36 predicted proteins | sample ETNvirenome_6_85_FD_69236 | JGI IMG/M metagenome (GOLD analysis project Ga0080013, IMG submission 69236) | Marine viral communities from the Pacific Ocean - ETNP_6_85 (SPADES assembly) (version 2) | ecosystem: Environmental > Aquatic > Marine > Oceanic | place: Pacific Ocean | collected 2013-06-19 | reverse complement strand
GAAAACAATTTAAAGTCGCTGTAGGATTGCACACTTCAAACCTCGGTGTAGCCACCGTGGGCGGTACTATGTACTATATGCGTTTGCCAGAGATTAGTGATATTGACTTTTCTGCGGGATATAATACTGCCGTAGTAGAAAGAACTGGTCAAAGAGTCATAAGGCCCACAGATCACATTACAGCCCACTCTTCTACAAACGCTGCCGGGGGCGAATACACCTGGGCCTGGGACAATTATGTACCGGAGAATGAAGCATTATTTCATGCTCTTATGGCTTCCGTAGCGGAGAATGCTTCTCCAGACACTACAGAGGCTATTACCGGGACAGCATCAACTAATACTTACGATGCCGGGGCAGCAAGTAATTTCGACCTTGCTTTGCAGATACTCTCTCCTGATGCAAGTGAGGGGCGTTATATGTATGGTGCTATCTGCCAGGACATAACATTATCCTGGGATGCAACAGTTAATGGAGGAAAATTAACTACCTCCGGTACTCTATACTCTGGGTACAGGCCCATTATCTATGATAACTCAGGAATTACAGTAAACGCAACAGCTCAGTCTGCTGGAGGATGGAATTTAGATATCTTTCAAATGGATGCCATAACCATAAATCCTGCTGGGGGCGGTGCGGTTGCACTGGTTTGCAAAGCGTTTAATGTTACCATCTCCAATCCCGCTAAAAGATCAGGGTATGAAGCTATTACTGAGGCATCTCCTGGTTCTACTTCTACCGTCTTTGGTCAGCCGGAAGAGTATAGCCGTGGTGGATTAATAGATGTCACAGGTTCAATTACAGTAAAGATGAATGACAATTCCGTCGGTCTTTTAAACAACTGGCAAAGATCAGATTCATGCGCTATTGTCTTTGGAGATCATGCGACTATCGGGTCAGCAACCTGTCACATAGGAATCCCAACAGCTAAACTGACAGGATTCAATAAGGATTATGCTGGCGAAGATGGGGTCTTTATCGAGATTCCGTTCCAGGGCACGGCTGACGGGTCCAATTCGTTAATCGACTACAGAATTACTTAATGACAGTAAAAACCCCTCACGGCGAATTTGAAGTCCGTGACCTTACCTTCCGCGACAGGCGTAAGCTCCATAGCCTGGAGATCAGGTCTGTATCTGATGGCGAGGTCGACCTTAACAAGTTCTATGAAGTGCTTGAATGGGTCATGGATTTCGCCTTCAAAAACCCAGAAGATGCCTTTGCTAAACTTGATGACAACCAGATTGACGAAGTCCTCCTGGCGGTCTATAACGAGTACAAGGAACCTTCTAAAAAAAAGTAATTAAAGCTCGGGTGGGGCTGTGGATGAGTTATCAGAAAGCTGATACAAGAACCCTTGACTTCCCCTATGAATGCCAGAGCCCCACTCTCAAAAAAAAGATCACCTACGACGAAGATGAGCTCTGGCGGGAGATCGACAGAATCTTAGCCGAAGATGAGCGGGGCAAATTCACGCCTGGTGCTAATTTATACCATAACCTTATACTATGTGCCGATGCCTCCTATTTCCTTGATTCTGAGACGAATATGGTCCTTGAGGAGTATATGGCTATGAAGAGGTTTAACATTCCCCTGGCAGCGTCTATTGACGAGGTGGAATACAATAGATTAGTAGTCTTTTCGGCTATTGATGAGGAATATAACGCTTGCATAAAGGTGGATCAAGATGCCAAGAAATAGCTTTGATATAAATATTTACCTGAGAGGCTTTGAAAAGGCTCAGAGTCAAATCGACAAAACTAAAAAGGGTTTGGACAGGATGCGTGGAGCCACATCTGGTGTACGCCGTTCTATTGGAGCTCTTAGAAATAACTTATTATTGGTCAGCTTTACCTTTGGAACACTTATTAAGGTATCCGAAAGATTAGTTCAGACATATAAAAAACAGATAGATGAGGAAAGGAAGCTGGAGGCAGGTCTCAGGAACATTGCCGGGACCACTTCAAATACCGCTGATAATCTCAAGGGTCTCGCTGCCCAACTACAGCAAACCACTACCTTCGGAGATGAGACCACCATCTCAGGCATGGCTCTCCTTACTACCTTCCAGTTAAATGAAGCCACCATAAGTGAACTCACACCGAGAATGCTTGATATGGCGGCAGCTATGGGCGGAGATGTCCGCAGTGCTGCCCTGCAATTAGGAAAGGCATTTACGGGTCAGGTATCCGCGTTATCCCGCTCTGGTGTTGTTATTGACCAGGTTGGACTTGCTATAGCCAGAGCTCATGGACCAGTAGAAGAAGCAGCGTTTTTATTTGAGCAGTTAGACAAGAACTTTAAAGGTTTTGCAGAGGCAATTAGAAACTCGCCAGTAGGTGAATTAGAAGTATTAAAGAATAGACTCTCGGATGTTAATGAAGTGCTTGGGGAAATGAGTGTCCCAACCCAAAAATGGTGGGTGGAATTTAAAATTGGAGTATTAGAGAGTATTGGATTTTTGGGTGTTTTCCTCGATGAACTTGGGAAAGTAAATACTGCTAATCAGTCTATTATTATAGGAATTATGGATGCCTTGGAAAGAGCGGGGAAGGAATGGGAGGCGAAATTAAACTCTACAACCAAGGGGTCTAAAGCACTGACTGAGGCTCAAGTATTATTAGATAACAAGGTAAAACTTCAGAATATTACTTTAGAAAAGAATAAAAATAGCCTCGAAGGAATCCATGAAAAATATCAAAAAGCATCATCTTTTATGGTCCCGTATCTCTCTATAAAAGAACAAGAAATGAGACTAGGCGCAGAACTCCAAATCCTCCGTGAAGCCGATGCGAATAAATTGATTGAAGAAAGAGAACTAAAGATCAAGCTGATGGAAGTTGATATAAAGATGATCAAACTGCAAGCCCAGCGAGTAGCAATGCAAAAGCAAGTCGCATCCAGTACAATAGCCATGTTGGGCGAGACAACATCCAAGTGGAAAAGCCACATGAAGGCTCGCCAGGATGCAGAGGTTGATGCTCTTAAAGAAACAGGGAAGTACAGGGAAGCCGATGCTGACAAACAGAAGCAGATGGAAAAGGAAGTGCGAGAGACTTTCTCATCGGAAGCAAGGAGGATATTTAAGTATGAGCAATTATCAAGTCTGGCAAGCATTGCGTTTAAGACATCCGAAGCGATAATGAAAGCTGTGGCAATGTTCCCGCCAACTGGCTTGCCGTTTACCCTTGCGATAGCTGCTATGGGGGCCGCACAGGCGAAATTGGTACTCTCCCAGCAACCGCCCACTTTCGCTCAGGGTGGTGATTTTGTAACATCGGGACCGCAGACAATCGTTGTTGGGGATAATCCCGGCGGAAAAGAGCGGGTCAAAATCACTCCGCTTTCGAGTCCGAATATAAATGGTCCATCAGAGACCAATTTCACAGTTAATGTTAATGCTCCGTTAGTTGATGAAACAGTAGTCGATCACATAATCCCAGCTATAGAACAAGCAGTACGAAGAAATCAATCTAATCTTCTGGTCTCTTAATGCTTACAACATCAACAGATTGGACAAACTCAGTTGCAGCGAGTAGTGTTAAGATTATCCCGCTTATCCGATTGTACTATGGACCAGAATCATCTTATATAGCAGTATCCACTTATGACATAACCCACGACTCAGTATTTTACCGTGGATTATTAAAGTCCAACATCACATCAAGCGAGGGGATTGATGTGCATTCCCATAATCATACCATTTCCAACCTGGTATTAAACTTCATCAATTATAACTATAAGCAGAATGTAAAATTCTCAGATTATATAGAGGATACAAGTCTCGGGAGCGGTGCTGATATAGGATTCTATAATCGAAAATGCGACATAAGATTAGCGACACAGGACGTTACCACCTGGAGCAATTCATTTCCGTTTTTTGTGGGCATTGTAAGGGAGATTCAGCACGATATTGACTCTGTTAAATTTACTGTCGAAGATCGCAACTCATTAAAATACACTACCGTCCCATCTGAGCGTATTACCGCATCAGATTACCCGCTTGCTCCTAATAACAGTAAGGGCATCCCCGTTAATATTGTAGTTGGAGATCATGGATTCACCAATCTTGATGCTACGACACCCTCCATAAGCCTATCTAACGATAGTGTAATGGTAAAGGGCTTAGACAGTCAGGCGAATAGAAATCAGTACATATTCGCCAATGATACCAGTTCCGCATTAACCACAGATGATATCTGGCTTTATGATAAAACAACAGACCGCTTTTTAAAACTTGATACATCCCATGTGACCATTTCAAACCCGGATGGGAATGGATATACAAGCGTAGTCCTTCGTTTTAGTTCTAATAATATGATTGTATATGATTGGTGGCTGAGCAATGGCGGATCGAACCCTTCGGCAGATTATGATTTTACTGATCCAGGTAACGCTGGCGATGGAGATTTAAGCACAAAAGCGGTTCTTAACCAAACATTCAGTTCAGGCTCAGGAACTAAAACCGCAATATTAAGAGTCCTTTTCCCCGATTATGATATGTCTGGCTATGAATATATTGATGATATAGAAATATTTTACAAGGGTAATTATACAGCCATATCTGGAGATGATAGCGACATTACTGCGTATGTTGGCGGGTCGGGGATAGATGTTTCCAGTACCCTTAATGTAAAATCAATAACATCAGAAGGAGCCATTCACGATATAGGCTCATCTGATTTAGCACCTACAAAAAACACTATTGAATACTCAGGGGGTGACGGTAGCGACACATTTAAACTCAGTTTTGACGGTACTGCTACTGCCAATATATTAGAAAGTGCAAACGCAGCCAGTTTAAATTCTGCAATCACGGCTTTAAGTGATTTTGACAGCCTTTCTATAACCAAATCAAGTAATCAATGGTTTGTAGAATATAAGGGTGTATCACTTGGCAAGTATATACCAAAACCAGACGTTTTAGACAGAACGGATGATCTTAGTCTATCAATCACAGAGACACAAAACGGTAAAACCGCAACGGCTGAGATGGTAGGCAGTGCTGCAAGCGGTTATCTGGATTTAACAGTCCGACAGCCGACATCTGCCAAGACCCCGCTCGTGAATCTGCAAGTGCATGAATTATATAAGAAAGTTAAACTCGTGTTTGGGTCAACCAGTTTGATAGACCGCAATAGGTTTGAAGTATATGCAAGAATGAGCGGAAGGGAATATGGAACCTGGGTCAATGGGCGTTCCACAGCAGAAGGGTTTAGCGTTAACCATCCTAAAGATGATGGTTCCGGTGATCTGATCGAAAATCCATCTGGGGTTATTGAGAGCGTTTACAGGGATGATCTCGGTTTTGTTGATGCGGATATTGTTGAGGATGATTTCAATGTGACCGCTGACTTTCTTTCTTCTTGGAAACACAGTTTCACAATACCAAAGGAAACCGATACAAAAGATTTAATCACATCCCTTTGCCGGGAGTCACGGAGTTTCTCATTTATTAGGGCTGATAATACCATCAGGCATAAGGTCATTAAAGACACCTACTCATCATCAGATGCTACGATCTATAAGGATGATATATTGGATATTAGCTACAGCAGGACACCTATTAAAGATATTCGGACTAAGGTTTTAGTCCATTATGCTAATGATTATTCAGGCAACAGCAGAAAAGAGACATCTGCATCCCAGGAAACAGATGCACAATCTAAGTACAACGTAACGGCAGCGGATTCTTTATTGGAGTATAAATCTTCCCATATAGCAGATAGTGATACGGCGGGGTATCTACGGGATTATCTTTTAAAACAATGGCAACAGCCACACAATATATTAGATATCACTCTGCCCCTTAAATATATGTATCTGGAAATAGGTGATGTTATAGACCTATCGATAAGCGATATATGGGATACCACCTGGACCGTTTGGGAAAGCACTACATCAGATTGGGATGGTACAGTTGACACATTTTTTAAGATTTTTGGGGAGGACATTTTAACAAACAGCACGAGAATGAGCCAGACAATATATAAATATTGGTTTGTGATTAGTACGAAAAAGTCAACGGACAATATTAAAATAAAGGCTTTTCAACTGCATGATTTAAGTTGAGGTAGATAATGGCAAAAACATTTTATTATGACTCAGTTGGTTTACTGGAATCAACAATAAATGATTGTACCGTTACTTTTACAGGTACTGAGGGTTTTAATGAGGCGGCATCATTAACAAATGAGGAACGGGCGGTAGATCAATCTATATCTACAGCAATTACAGATTGGGAAGAGAATGATGGGTTGCAATTTGATTTTGGCGATGCAAAAGCAGTCGATTTTATGGCGGTTTATTTTAACGCCGCAGAGGCGGATGATATTCGATTGAGTTACGATAATGCCTCATCTGGGCAAGCTGCCGCTGATATTGATGTTTTTTCATCGTGTTCTGTTGGGTGGAACGTGGCTGAGTTTGGATCGCAGAGTTATCAGTATTGGATAGTGTCTGCATTAACGGCTGGGGGGCTTGTGGGCATTACCGAAATCATCCTGGGAGCCAAACTGGCTTTTACCGTAAACCCGGATATAGGGATCGGGGAACAAGAAATATTTGGCACGGGTGTGCAAAGGTCAATAGGCGGGGTAGAGTATGCGATTAAAAAACATGATCCTATTTCTACAATCTCTATGAACTTCTCACATATCTCAAGCGCGTTTAAGTCGAGTCTGCAAAGTATGGAGGCCCAGGTGACTAATTACAAGAAATTTATCTATAGTGAAGATGGGACAACAGGCCCGTTCCATTATGTGAGGCTGGATGGTCCGATCAAGTTCACGGAAGTAGCCCATACGATATTTTCTGCATCACTTACACTGCGGGAACAGCTATCTTAAGCGTCGGGAAATATCGGGAAACTATGTACCTTTAAGGGGCTAAATTGACCTATTTACCGCTTTTTCATAAAACAAAAAAGCCCTTAAATTGTAAGGGCTTTCTCGTCGGAATAAAGGCCAATATGCCCTCGTAGCATAATGGAAAGTGCAAGTGCCTCCTAAGCGTTCGGTCTCTCGACGAGTGGAGAACTTGAGATCGGTAAATGTCGGGCGAATTTTTCTAGCTTTGCCGTTGCATCCCGCCTTTTTTCATCAATAATCCGAGCGTACCACTTCCGTGTAGTTTGTATATCTTCATGCCCGAGATGGTCGCTAACTTCTTCAATCGAGCATCCCGCAGACAGCATAAATGATCCGCAAGTTGATCTCAGATTATGGGGCGTGAATTTGACACCCGTGAATCGATTTAGGTCATTTAAGCGTGATCTGACCTTAAAATTAGTATAAGGCATCGGTCTTTCCCGATCCGCAATCTCCATGAAGATTTCCATTGCTGCCTCAGTTACATAGACCTTACGGGTCTTATCACCTTTCCCTGTCACAATGATCGATTTCTCGGCAAAGCTAACCTTATCCCATGTTAAGGTTAAAAGCTCCGTTAAACGGCATCCTGTGTGCAAATAGAGCATGAATATCCGCATAGTCTCCCGCCTGTCGAAGTCCCAGGGCTTATCCTGGTATAATTCATCCAGGTCCAGAGCCAGGATTTCATTAACTACATCAGGTTCCAGGTAGAATGGAGTGCCGTGGTCTACAGTGAATTTGAAGAGTTCAGACGGCATCCGCTTCACGACCTTATGCTTATGCGCTATTGCAACATTGATGACTGCCACGAGAGAGCGAATATTCACGTTCAGGCCATTGAGTTTCCGATGAGGGTTCTTCTCCCGGTAATCCGTAGACGAGAGTGAGTCTATTGGGTACTGGGGGCCAAAATCCCTGATGAAGTGGCTGAAGGCTCTTTTGGTCAGTATATTCGTCTTTTCCGAGATCGGCTTTTCCCGTTTCAGGTTTTTCCACTTTAAACCATAATTGAAATACCACTCTTCAAGGGAACCGAGCGTAACATTCATATTAACACGGTTATCGATGAATCCGTTTTTCGACAACTGTTCTTTTCTGGCCCAATACTGACATTCTTTCTCAGCTTCCCGCAGTGTGCCAGTAAATGTCTCATGGGCCAGTTTGCCTGAGGTATGGTCACGCCACCTTATACGGTGGATGCGGGGGTTGGTTGGGTGCGGTTCTATGTAAGCCATTTTATTCTCCTTTATGATCTGGGCAACCGGGGTCTACACACTCAATATTCGCAACCGAATAATCATTCCCCATCGCATCAGTGAATTGCTTTGCGTTAATTCTCACCTGACAATAGTTACCATTGCCCTTAATGATCCGCAATTCTACTTTTCTGTCTTTTTTGCGTAAAACTCTGGTCGCATGGTCCCGGTCATCAGGATAGACAAAATCTAAGATATGCTTCATCCTGATACTATCCGCATTTTTGTACTCAAGCATCTTGAGAAGTGCCTTATTTACGCTCTGGATGATACCGTCTACTGCTATAGACATCGGGACAGGCGAATTTTGAAAAACCCAATTCCATCGGCTCGTCACATCTTCGACTTGGGCCATCACGATATCGAATGCGGAAGAATGTGGCTCATATATAGGGTTTCTCATTTGGGTTTCGAGGGTGCTGATCTTTTCTCTCTGCAACCTGATAGTTTCATTCAGGTTATTGATGATTTCATCTGCCTTTAATAGCATTTTTTCCTCCTCTATTATGATATTAATGCTGTCGCCGTCGATACTGACTTTCGTGTCAGTCGCATCAGCGATCTTCTGTACACTGTCTGGGTGTATATTAGAAAAAATTCCTTTTCTCCATTTATAGAAAACCGTTCTCGATAAACCAGTTCTCTTCGCCAATTCAGAAATGGACAAGTGCGGATTCGTGTCCAGCATATGAATTATGGCTTCAAGTTTGTTCATAGTCTCTCCTTATTATATGCTATAATGTACATAGTCTACAACTTGTTGACAAGTATTAAATTAAATATTTTATTATCCAATTAATGTTATTACATTTGTACACAATTTGTAATCTAAACATAGGGAATTTGAATATGGAAAATGCAAAACTCATGTCTGAATTGAAGTCCCAGGAACGCTCTATTGCGTGGCTGGGCCGTCAGTTAAACATCACCAGGGCATATATGCACAAGATGATTAACGGCAAGCGTAATTTCAGCGAAATATACAAAAAAAAGTGTGCAAATGCTCTGAATATTGATTACACTGACCTGTTTAACAATGTCTGATTACTGGATTCCGTTTTCAGCATTACCCAAGTACACCGGGCATTCACGCACATGGTGTCAAAGACTCCTTCTACATACCAAAGGACTCAAAATCAAGGTTGCGAATCCCAAAAGCAACAGAACTACCAAACTCGTACTGAAATCATCATTAGATGATGCAATCTGGCAAACAACTCCTTAGTAGTCCCTATCTACACACATTGGGGACTCCGCAAAGCCGGGGAGGAACCTTTCCTTTCCTTATTTTTCTCCCCGGTATCCTATGAGATTCATAATCCAAAAAAGCAAGAAGTCTAAGGATATCGGCAAAGCGGTTACAACCGCAATCTCCCGCAGAGGATACACTGTGTATGAACAGGGGATGAATAAGTATGGAGTGGTGGGGCTGGAAGTGCAGGATAGGAACGTTTTACGGAATATGATAGCGCAACTGTGCGACCATTATGGAGCCGACTATGAGATCATTATTTAGCTCTCTTGCACATATTGTGTGCAAAAACGCAATCAAAATAATTCTGGCAGCACTCACGATTATAGTGTGTGCTAATTCCCTGATAACCATAATACAAAAGGAGAAAGCATGGCAAAAGCAAAGCCAACATCAAAAGCAGTGACATTTGAAAATGTTGCTGTGGTTTTTTCTCATTTGGCAGAACTGGATACCAGCTTCAATAATAAGGAGCACTCCGTAACCATTGCTATTGAGAATGAAGCCAAGAAACTGCTGAATAAGATTCATACCGAATTTGGCAAGACCAGGAAACTGGCTGGGCATAAGGTGAGTGATGAGTACGGTGAACAGCTGAAGATCAAAACAAACCTCCACAGCGAGATGGTCTCGTTCCCTGAAATCTATGATGAAAAGGTGGAAAAGACCACGAGCGCACCGCAAAGGGGCGATCTGGTGAATATCAATGCAATGGCGAAACAGACGGAAGCCGGGGATAAGAAGTACATCTCATTCTACCTGAACGAGATACAGTTCTCGGAACGGAATGGTGGGGCTAAGAAGCCCTTCGAGATCATTAAGTCTGATTCCGAAGAAGACTTACCATTCTAAAGTCCCCTAAGAAGAAGGGCTACCGCCACGAAGTCGAGTGTGTAAATGGAGCCGTTAAGCATGGTCTGGAGGCAGTCCGTGCTTTCGGCTCCGATGGCAGGAGCATGGGAGAGGCTTCTGATGTTGATGTGGTTATTATTAACCATAACCTAATCCCAACCGACAAGTTTTATAAAACAAGGCTCCAGGCGAAGAGCAGAAAAAGTGCGCCAAAGTATTTCGAGTTAGGCAATAGCAATATTAAAACTATGCGAGAGAATGGAAATAAGAATTTTAAGGCAATCGTGGATTATGATTGGCTCATGGAATGTTTGAGCCGTGTCCATTAATCGAGTTCCGAAAGTGCCCCTTTTGTGCTCATCACAAGAGGCATATCTACTGCGGTGCATCTGGATCGGAAAATAAAGTTCAGGAGAATTTGAGAGAATGTCCCTTAATAAAGTTAAAAAGAAAAAAACGAGGAAAATATCGACAAGGGCAGACCAGGTGCTGAAAGTATGCCCCGTTTGCATGGGGGTCTGGTCCGATATCAGCCTCATGGGAGAAAGGGTATACCGCTACTACTCGAAAGGAACAATACCAACCTATGGAAAGAAAAGAGAATTATGCAAGGAGCACCGTGGAATATGACACCGATAACAAAGCATCACAAAAAGAAGTACCCGCATTCCGAATGGGTCCGGCGGAGAAATACACGCCGTCAGATCGAAAGGGCAAAAGAAGCCCGAGCGTCAAAACCAGGCTTATCGTACAAGCTGGAGGATACGGAGGTTTCAAAAGGCTCTACAGAAAAGACCCGTTCACTACCTCAAACGAGCAAGCCAAAGGGCTTCTGGGGCGCAATCAAGAATGTTTTTGTGGGTCAAAAAAGAAATACAAGAAATGCTGCCTAAGATGAGATGGATTATAGATTGGTTCATTTACATGGACTACACAAGCGGAGAGATGATCCGCACTTGGTTTTTAATCAACGGCTTTCACCGCACGGAGCGGTGGTGGCACAGATACATGATGAGGAGGTTCAATCATGCTACGAAGAAACGATCACGCATCCTTTAATAATAACTACTGGAGGAGATTTCTGGAGAAAGTGGCTGAAGAAACGCCCAGCTTAGGGGCGATAATGGAAAATGCTCAACTGATTGATTATGGTGATGATACCGTTACCATAGAGATCAATGGCGGAAGTCAACTCAGCAGAGACCTGGTCCTGAAGGGAATCAGAGTCCTGAGAAACTGCTTTGCAGATGTTACTGGCGGTAGACAAGCAACCTTTCGCATCCAGGGGAAGAATGCCAACGGCCACAATCCCAAATTCGACAGCATTGTTGAATTGTTCGATGGGAATATCACTAAAAAGGTTGAGAGGAAATTCCCTGAGACTATGAAATCCTTTAAGGAAATCAACAGCGGTCAGTATGAACTGTTTGCGAAAAAACAGCATGACTACGGTCCCGGCAATATCTCTATGGGCGGGAATAAGGAATTATCCCTCCTGGCGTTAGCCGTACGCATGAATGATAAGGTGCAGAGGCTATTGAATATTCTTCACACCAATAATGGCGAGATTGCTGTAGACGAGAGCCTGAAGGACACCTTTCAGGACTTGTCTGTGTATGGGGTTATTGCCCAGATCGTCATGGATGACAAATGGGGTAAGTAATGGGAAAGGAATATAATTACAAAAAGTACAAAAAAAAGGTCATTGCTAAACGGGTCGAGAAATGGGGGAACCTGGAAGATGCGATTTTTGCAATGGATGCAATAATTGCTGATCAAAAAATGACAATCACGGGCCTGAGAGAACTGCTTGAGGAGGAGAACAATGGGGAAGTTTAAAGTCCACACCAAATACATGGCTGAAGACGGCAATGTGGTCCCATCAGTAACCACGATCCTCAATTCTCAGCTTGGATGGAATAAATCTATCCTGATGAACTGGGGAATACGCATGGTTAAAGAGGGGAAAGACCCTCATGCCTATACGAAAGATGCTGCCGATACCGGAACCCTGGCTCATTCTCTCTGTGAGGCTGATATTAATGGGACCGACTACGAGATTACGGATGATTGGACCGAGAACCAGACCGTCAGGGCCATGAAAGCACTCATGGCCTTTCGGGAATGGCGGGAACAGACCAAGCCGAAGTTCGTGGCAGCAGAGATTAGAATGGTTTCTGAAAATCAGAGGGTCGGCGGGACCGCTGACGGGGTGTTCAAGATTGGAAAAAAGATCTATATCTATGACATTAAAACCAGTAGAGACACTTACCCGGAAATGCGGGTCCAACTTGGGCAGTATTGCACCATGTACGAGGAATTACAGCCAAAGGCGAAGATAGACGGTGGCGTGATCCTGAGGCTGGACAAGGAGACCGGGGACTTTCACTACCATGCGGTGCATCGTGATACATTGGATATTGGAGCGAAAATATTCAAACACGCTCTGGCAATGTATGAACTAAAAAAGGAGTTATAATGTGGACCTGTATCATCTGCGAGTTCGAGATCGGGCCCGGAGGCGATCTGGAGGAGAGAATGTGTGAGGAATGTCTGGTACAGGAATACTGTGAGCATGAGACCACAGAGTACCAGCCAGCCGAGGCGGAAAACAATGCTCCTAAGTCCTTGTCATGCGTTGAGTGTGGCAAGGACTTGCCCGTCCCAGAGCCCGATTTCGGGGTATAGTTGGATATGGCTAACAAAGAGTTTGAGCCTTTAAAGGGTGATTTTGAAGGCTTTTCTACAACAAGAGTCGGGAAAATCGGTGAAACGGCTGTTTTACACGATCTGGCGGTTAATTACCCGGAATTTGATGTTTACGTTCCTCTTGTCGATGATAAAGGCTGTGACATTCTGGTTTTTACTGGATCGAATTTTAAGCGGGTGCAAATAAAAACAATCACTAAATCCCGGTATGCAACATCTGTGGAATTGAAGATTAAAAAACACGCCAGGATGAAACATAAGATCGATGTGATGGCAGTCTGGTTCGGGCCCATAAGGAAAATTGCCTATATCCCCTGGAAAGGGCAGGAACACATACAGCTTGCGTACCGCAGGGCGAAAAACGGGCAGGAGCGGGAACGGGATTGGTTTTATAATTATATGGAGTTTCCAGTTTTTTAATGATATGCGGATGCTTGATCTATTCAGCGGAATCGGCGGATTCTCATTGGCTGCAAGCTGGGTCTGGGGCGACGAGCTGGAGATTGCGGGATTTTGCGAGATTGATGACTATTGTGGAAAAGTCCTTAATAAGAATTTCCCGGGAGTGCCGATATATAAAGACATTACAAAACTTGATGGAAAACAGTTTAAAAACATTGACCTTATCACGGGCGGGTTTCCGTGTCAGGATATTTCGGTAGCGGGGCGGGGTGCTGGGCTTGAAGATGGAACACGATCCGGTCTTTGGTTTGAAATGCTTAGAATCATTAGCGAAGTACGACCCGGATACGCACTTATTGAAAACGTTCCAATGCTCACTCTTCGAGGAGGAACCAGAGTCATTGCTGATCTTACCCAAATCGGGTATGACGCATCGTGGACTATTATATCGGCTCAAGATGTGGGAGCATGGCACAAAAGAAAAAGAATCTGGATTGTGGCGTACCCCGGACACTTGTGCAGGGGGAACAATGTCTCAGGAGATGTCGGATTATGTAGCGGAGAACAATTTGAAAAGGCCATCGGGAACGCATCACAGTTTGAGATTACAGGATCAAGTCAGGAATCCGAAACTATGGCCCAAGATGTTCCCGACACCGCACAGCACAGACTACAAAGGAGCAGTAAAACCGGAAACAATGGCAAAAACAGGCAGAAACCCGGATACAAATTCTCTACCAGATGCAATAGAGGGCGAGAATACTGGGCAGTTGAACCCAACGTGGGTAGAGTGGCTAATGGGGTTCCCAAACGGGTGGACCGACTTAAAGGACTCGGAAACGCCATAGTGCCTCAGTGCTCGGCATTGATAATGAACAGAATTAAAGAACTAATATGAAATGTATGATAATCCGCACAAAAGGAGATAAGAATGAAAAATGAAGTTTGGGCAATAGCATCACTTTTGCCTCATCTAAATAGATTTGGTCAAACCTGGCTTATTGATAATCGATTTTTTTTATCTTTTGCCCATAAGCCCAATAAAGTGTTTGATCGTAAAAAAGATGCAATAGCCTTTTTACATGAATGGTACTATCGCATACCGTGGAATGAATACGAAATTAAGAAAATCAGGAGATGTGATCTTGAAAACTAATAGACCATTTCAAGAGATGCTGCTTGAACTTGAGCAAATAATGGACAGATATAAGGAAGCCCTGGAAGAGATTGCCTCAGCAAGCGACCAGGCGAACCCGATTAAGCTAAGGGAGGTAGCAAAAAAGGCACTCAGGGAAGAAGTGCAGAATTACGGGCCTCCTTATTCTATGGCTAACCCAACTGGAGAGCCTGTCGTATGAACAGGTACAGGGCTGAGTTTTACGAGCAAAAGGTAGACAAGCTGTCAAAAGAGTGGGTGAAGTTTGATAGAAGATTAGATAGCCTTAAGGTATCTATGGCTGATATTAAAACCTGGGTAGAAGATAAGATCACAGAACTTTCTTCTGTTAGTGAAGAATGGCAGCTGGATGATGAGTCTGAGTGTCATATTTATTTTATAAGGAGCCAGGATTTCGTAAAGATAGGGTACAGCAAAAATCCTGTTCTTAGGATGAGCGGACTGCAAACTGCAAACCCGAATAAATTAGAACTTTTGTACTCTTTCCCATCCTTTCAATGGAGAGAGAAAGAGATACATAAAGACCTTAAAAAACATTTCATAAATGGCGAATGGTTCTCTTATAACGATGAGGTAAAAAGATATATAGAAAAGATAGAAAAAGAAAACCTAAGGCCAAAAAAGGGGGTATAATATGATTCAGGACTTAAAATACTTTTTTTCATCACTGATAGAACCGCCGAACTTCCCGTTCTGGGAGCTTTATGTGCTGTTCATTATGCTTTTATTCATCAGCATAATATTCAGATTAGACAGGATAGAGGGTAAAATAGATGGAGACCGCTAAAGGAAACTATCGCTGGTCCTCAAGCGGTCAGGTCTCACGCCAGGAAATTATCAGACTCTACGAATGGCTTATGAGAATTGGCAAAATTGAGAAGAACGGGGCAGCGCATACGAGGCTTAAAGAACTGAAGAAGAGAAAGTGGTGAACATCCAAGACACCTTCCCCGATGCCAAGTCCAGCGGGGATAAGGGCTGGTTTAAAGCCACTTGCCCGGAATGCAACTCGTATGGCTCCCTGGCAATCTCAGGGGAGAGCGGGTCTTTCCACTGCAAAAAGGAATCCTGTAAACACTCCGGTAAGATTTCTAATGGGCAAATGAAGCGGACCGCTGCCGTAATTGAAGCAAACCATCAATCTGCACAGGAGAGATTAAAGGATAACTTTGAGAAGGTGCTGGAACGGGAGAGTTTACAGGGAGTCTGGTCAAGTATCGCTCTGAATAAAGAAATGGCTGTAGGATATACCAGTACAGGCAAACTGCAATTCGGGGTTTACTATAATGGGGTGCTCCAGCATATTAAAAACCATAAAGGCAGACAGTACGGACAAGCCAGCAATAAGATTTACCCCGAAGCTGTCCTCGATAAAGGGAACGCTGAAAGCTATCTCTGGATCACTGAAGGCGAGAAAGATGCGATAACAGCACTCTGCCACGGGCTCCAGGCAGTTACATTCACCTCGGGTGCGGGAGCGGTTCCCAAAGATGTGTCTAAATTGGAGAGATTCAAAAATATTGTTGTCATCTACGATAATGACAACCCCGGAAGAGAAGGAGCCCTGAAGGCCGCCAGGGAAATTAACTTCAAGTTTCCCGATACCAGGATCAAAGTATTCAACTGGAAAGATCAAAGGGAAGGATTCGACCTGACTGACTTTTTTCGGGAGAAAGGGACGGTAGATTCGCTGTTTCTCGCCCTGGACAGGGATGGGTATGCCTTTGGGGAGAATGCGGGAGATTACGGGGGCTGGAGCGAGATCAGCCTTGCGGACTATATGGATGTTGATGTTGACCCGGTGGAATGGATTTGCAAGGATATTGTATGCACCAGAGGACTCTCTATGATCGCAGGGAGCGACAATACAGGGAAATCTATCCTGGCTATGCAGCTTGCGGTGTCTGTGGCAATGGGAGTGCCGTTTATGCACTTTCAGGTTCCCAGGCCGAGAAAGGTTCTTCTCGTGCAGTTTGAAATGGACGATGGGCTGGTCCAGCAGAGAGTACCGCAGATATTGAAGTATTACCAGAATAGCTACCCGGACAAGATTAAGAACCTTGTGAACCTGAAAACCGTTATGAAAAAAGACCTGGGGGAGATATTCAAGGATAAATGGGGCTCGCTTAAGGGGAACCTACAGGCGAATAGAAGGGATCAGTATGATCTTGTGGTGATTGACAATCTCTATACAAGTACGTCTAAGGATATTTCTAAAAACCATGAAGTGAAAGACGTTGTCTCAGTTATTAGAAGCCTGGTGGATACCTTTGGAGTGTCTTTTATGGTGATCAACCACAATAATAAGCCTCGCGGAGATTCGTTTGTTCTGCGGAAAGAACATATTAGAGGCGGGAAATTATTAACGGATAACCTGGAATTCTGCATCCAGATAGCCAGAGCAGAGATTGATCCAGATGAAAAACTGCGGATATTTAAGATCACCAAGTCGAGAATGGCCTCTGAGTTTACCCATGTGGCTTGCGGAATCAGGCTGGAAGGGGATAATGGAGAATTAAAGTTCGATTGGCTGGGACCATTGCCGAACCGGGAGGAAATATATTACCACGAACCTAAGAAAAACAGGAATTTTGAGATGCTGGGAGAGCTTCTGAACCTTGCGGATAAAGATGCGGAAGTTGCTACTTTGCAGATCGAAGGAGTGCTTTCTGACAGGGGTCTGACAAGGCGAAGTGTGTTTAACTGGATTAACCGCCAAAATGAGCTCGGAACTATCCAAAAAATGGCTCATGGAAGGTACAAAATCATCAAAAATGAGCTATGGAATTTATTGTCATAGCTAAGGGGGGGCTGCGTGGGGGTTTGCTTCACTATTTGCACTATTTGCACTATGGGGGGTTCTAAAGTGAAGAAAGTGCAAGCCCTCCGCACACCGGGGGGTATGTTATGTGTTTTTCTTTTTTAGATAAATGCACCCATTCTGATGACCCAGAATCGCTTTGCCCTTTTGCGAAAAATATTAGCGAAAATGAGACGTTTTGCAAGCTGATTTACCCCGTTTATGCAAATATTGAAACAGACATTTCCATCCTCCCAAAATGCTTTAATAAAATGCTGCCCAGACAAAAATATTCCTGGGGGAGGAAAATGCAGAAGCGGAAATTGCCTGAGCCCTAAATATTAGAAATTGAAAATCCCCCGGAGATTAAATATATTAGGATTTAAAGCGGTTTTGGGGGGTGTTTGGGGTTTTCTTGTCCTGGAAATAAGATAACCTTGTCCTGTTTAGATGAAACCAGAGGCGAAAATGAGGCGGAAACGGGGGCGGGGGCTATTATACATAATATCTTTTTTAGACGTTATGTATAACAAAAAGGGTATAAATATAACCTTTTTCACCTTTTTCCGTAACGATCGTTACGTTCAAAATTGCCCATTTTAGACGGTTTCTCGACGGGAGCGGGGCATAAGTTCCCCCCTCGTGAGGCGCAGCAGCACCTGCAGCCAGGCAGCAGCGCAGCAGCGCAGCAGCGCAGCAGGTAATTTATGGCATGGATCGTAATAAAGGGCTTTTTTCTGGTTCGGTAGTTACTGGTAAGTTTAAAGAATGGGGTTTTTTATGGGCTTAACGGCGGGAATGTATATAATGCCGGGGTAAGGTAGGGGCGAAAAAAAAGCCCCGGTTTCCCGGGGCTTTTTTCGTGGTCGCTTAATCAATAAAAAAAGCGACTATCTCGCCTATTGCATACAAGAGTAAAAAACCGATTGCAATGCTGAATAGGATAGTCATAAAACCTCCTTTCTTTATAATTTGGTAAGGCTTAACCACCGTCGCCCCATTTTATGAGGTAGGCAATCTCAAACACGTCGTGAAGGTTGTAAAATTTCGTGTCGGTCCCTTGTCCATTGAAATTCCCATGAGTTACGCCTAACCTTGGATCATTGTTTAGAATGTTCCTTACATAGAGTCGATCACTCTCGTCAAACATATCGACCACTTCCCAGCGGTTGAATCTCCATGGCATGAGGGACTCCCAGAACTTGAAGGCCTCTGTTTTTTCTTTATTTCCTTTGAACATCATTCCGCCTCCCTAGCTTTGAAATTTGCCCTGTGAGGGCTGTTTCAACAGTTTATTATAGGAATAGTCGTCACACTCAAAACAAACCCCCTCCTTAACTTCCCATGAGTCCCAAAGGTCGTTCCCACAATCACACTTTTCCATTGTAGAGTAACCGTAGTTTGTCCACTTTTCCAAACCGAAGTTGTACTTCTTTCTTGGTTTAAAAGAGTGATTAGAAAACCATGAGCCATTCTCCCACGTTCCTAAATGGGCATTTATGATCTTATGTTCCCCGTACACGTCTAAAAAGACAAGTTTAGAACTTCCTACACTCTTAGCCATGAGTTTTACCACCCCATCCGAATTTTGGAGCAAATAGGGCAGATTTTCAATCTTCTTTAATATCCTCCTATTAAATGCGGAGGTATCAGACTCGTTGCCCTTTGTCTTAATATCGATGATCCCATTATGAGCAAACCCTAACTCATTATTTACAATGAATGGGTGGCAGTTTTCATCATCAATCGTTCCATGAGTTGCAATGCGGAAGTGAATGATCATTGGTAGGTTAACTGTATTTAGTTTAGAGTAGGCACTCCAGAACTCAGAAAAGGTAAAAAAACCTTTGTGAATGGTGAGGCGGTTATTTTCCATATAAAGAAACCCCGCTCCGTCTGGGTTCTCATTGAATGAGGTCTTGAGGTATTTCTTTTTTATAGACTTGTTTTTTGGTTTGAATATGGCTATACACACTTTATTTTCTACTCCTTACGACCCTCTCGAGGGTCTTTTTTATTTCCATTGGAAAGTTCGTTCCAAGTATTTTTCTACCTTTGTTTATGGCCTCGAATGAAAAAAACCTGTTGAAAATGAACAGACATAGTTCCGGGTATTCGTTCTGGTTATTTGCTAAAAAGTCTAGATAGGCGGGTAAGGTGTTTTCCCTTAGGAAATTTCTTAGTCCGTTCTTCTTGGTGAACTCTAAAACACTGTGGACAAACTGGATATTTTTTTGATACGTTTTCCAATTCAGAGTCCCTCTAAAGATGCGAAATTCCACCGTTTTCGAGTTCTGGATGTTTATAGCGACCCTACCCCCGCCGGATTTTCTTTTAGCTAAATTCGAGAGTTTCTGAACCTTTTCTTCTGGTTCCATTCCACCGACTAGTTGTTTGATATCCACGCTTGCCCATGTTTCGAGTTGTGATGCAGTCCGGTTTGAAATAACCCTTATAAAACTTGGATTCGAGAAAATAAAATCCATTATTTTAAAGAGTTGCAGGTTGGTTATTCCGTCTTTTGAAACGTGCACGTGCATTCCGCATGTTCCGGCATCATGGGAGCGGAAACCGAACTCTTTAGCCTCTTTTAAAACCTTCTGGAATTTCTTTTTATTTTTCTTGAAATAATCGAAGGTTACCGGATGAGATACGATCTCGAAACCATAGTCCAAGCTAGAGTCAGACTTACAGTAGAAGTCATTCTCATTCCCGGCTATATCCCCGGCTAAAGTTTCTTTATTTGGAATATGTTCTTTTGAGTCAATCTCAAGTTCAATTCCAAAATGAATTTCTCCGCCGTCGTTTCTAGAGGTGATGTTTTCTTCTGCTATCACTCTATGGAATAGCGGGGCGGGGCGGTAACCATAGGGATGTATTGTATCCGGTTTGTGATTATCGGTGCACCTAAAACAGTAACTCCCTCCGAACTCGTCCCGCTCTGTATTCTCATAATGGACAGCGTCATTGCATTCGGTGCAAATATCGAAATCTCCATGTTCTACGCAATCTCTGCAAATCAATCCGTGTTCGTTAGAGTGATACATTTGGTCCCGTCTTGCCACCTCATCACAGTACGAACACCAGGTAAAGCGCTCACCCCAGCACCTGTCACAGTAGTAATTTCCGTCCGTCCCCTCGCTCGTGTCGTTTTCGTGGGTAACCTCGTTACAACTAGGACACGTTATGTACTCAGTATCATAACATACCTCACAGATATTTTCCCCGTTGTACTCATGGTTTATGTTTGCCTCGTGAGTCATATCACAAACGGAGCAAATTTGCTCATTCGCTCGCTCTATGACTTGGGGCGTTTCTTGTGTTGTAGGCATCGTTTCGTCTCCTTATTTGTTACCGGAATATATAATGTATACAATTTGTTAACAAGGTGTAACTAAAATATATATATAAGGTGTGGGATGCGGTTAAAATGCCCTTAAATGAAAACGGATGCGAGTCCGAATGAAGAAAAGGTCCGCACCGGAAAAAAAGAAACGGTTTGATTTTCCCGTCATTTCCCGTTTGCATCCCCGGATGCCGTCAAGATATCGAATGCCTATCAGGAGTTCAATCCGGGGTTTCCGTGGGTGAATTTTTCCGGGCGGGATGCCACAAGGAGAGCAAAAAACCAAGGGGGGTATGTGCCTCTAAGATTTTTCTACTATTTTAGGAAACAATATGTAATCTAAACTGTAAACAAAATATCCTTTAATTTCCCCTACGCCACATGGAGGAGTTCCCATTACTCACAGATGCAGACCAGGAACGGCTCGAAGCAGCCATCACCCAATCCACAGCCTTCAAATGGAAGCTCAACATCTTCAACTCTGGTCTAATCCCCCCGGAAGAACGCTGGCTCCAGTTCGCAGCGCACAAGGCATACGACAATCTCTCCCGGCGAGAGCTCCAGGTATTCAAACTCCGCTGTAAGATGATCTCATTTCCGCTGATAGGAGAGCAGTTATCCGTCTCCACATCTTCTGCTAAGACGTACTGGAGAAGGGCAATAATGAAGTGTGCGGTCTTATGGGAGTCATCCGATCCTGTATTAGTGGAGGAATAAATATGGCAAAAAAGAAACGAGGCAGACCTTTAATCAAGATGAACGCAGAGCAAGTCGAGGGGCTTGCTGAGTTCGGATGCACCATGCTGGAGATAGCGAAGTTCTTCAAGTGTGATGAATCCACTGTCCGCAAGCGTTACAAGGAAGAGGTGGCCGCTGGTCGAGAAAAAATGCGAATAAAACTGCGTCAGATGCAGTTCAAACTCGCTGAAACATCCCCGGCAATGAGCATCTTTCTCGGCAAGAATATTTTAAACCAGAGTGATCGTCAGTCCATTGATTTGACGGGCAACTTAGAGACTGTACTCAAGGAGTGCGGTTACCAGGACAGCAGTATTGGCACGAAAAAAACGAATCCTGAACAAGACGAGATTCTGGAACCTCATACAGTACCAGCCTACTCCTAACCAGCTTGCGGTGCATAACAGCCCCGCGAGATTCAGAATAAATATCCAAGGCAGGCGCAGTGGAAAATCCTTTTCTGCTGCACGGGAGATAGAGCCCTGGATATTAACACCCAAGACAAAGGGCTGGATAGTAGCTCCTAATTACGAGTTATGCGACAAGGTTGCCAGGATCGTCAAGGAAGATTTATTCTTGAAGCTGAGACTTCCTATTGAGACCAAGAAGGAGATCAGCGGTCAGTTATACTATTTCAAGATAGCTGGCCTCGGCTCCGAGGTCTGGATACGCTCGGCGGACAACCCGGACTCATTGGTGGGTGAAGGTTTGGATTGGCTGGTCATAGATGAGGCCGCCAAGATAAAGAAGATTATCTGGGAACAGTACTTAAGGCCCACTCTCTCCGACAGGCGAGGATGGACGCTTATGACAACTACGCCTATGGGTCACAACTGGATGTTTGACTTATGGCAGCGGGGCCAGGACAAGAATTTCCCTGAATGGGAATCCTGGCAGCACCCGTCATGGGATTCACCATATTTCAGGGAGAATTTAGATGACCTCAAAAAAACACTCACGAAAGAGACCTGGGAGCAGGAATACGGAGCGTCCTTCGTCTCATTTACAGGAAGATGCTACCCCTTCTCGCGGTACACGAATGTCATTAAGGGGCTCAAGTACAACCCTGACCTACCCACTTTCTGCTCAATCGATTTCGGCTTCAGGATGCCAGCCGTCGGATGGTTCCAGGTGGAAGAGCGGGAGCCTCGTGCTAGAGTTTATCAGATAGACGAGATTTGTTTTGAAGAGAATGTTAAGACAGAAGTTCTTGCAGACATGGTCTTAAAAAAGGGCTATCCTGTCCAGGCTTATTTCGGAGACCCAGCCGGAGCGGGTGTCCAGAGCTCGGGCCTGTCCGATATCCAGCAGTTTCTCCGCAAGGGAGTCCGGGTCCGCTACCGCACGGACAAGCTCTCCCGCAATATCGCCAATGGTGTATCTCATGTTCGCTCTTTCATAGAAGATGCCATCGGCGACAGCCATTTTTTCGTCTCAGATAAATGCAAGGGAGCAATCGAGTGTTACGAGAACTACCGCTACCCGGAGCACAGAACGGACCAGAGGCTTAAAGAAGAGCCTTTAAAAGATGGCAGAACTGACCACATGAACGACTGCTTGAGATACTTTTTCGTAAACCAATTTCCTATAAGAAGTAGAACTGCTGGAGTAATAGATTGGTGAACATACCTGATTTATCGACAGGTGCTGTACTAGCATCTTTAAAAAACAAGTTACAATACATTGAGGATGAGCGCGTAAGGGAGCGTGATTATCTGCTGGATTGGTACGAGGGTATCAACATAGACCAATACGTCAGATCGTATTTCGGCAGTGAGACGCTCAAGCAAATCCCCATCCTGTCTCAGAACATTACCCGGAGGGTATCTGCATTAAGGTCTATGACCTATAAGCGTCCGCCCAGGATGAGGGCATCCGATGCTTACACTGATGCAATAGACGTAGAGAGTCTCAATTCCAACCGCAGACTATTAGAAAGGCTGACTTTTCTTTTAGGCACAATGGCGATCCGATCAAAATGGAATGAGTTGACAGGAAAGATTGAATATGAGACCCTGAGCCAGTTTATGCCTCTTTTTCTGGCTGGGGACAGCCGGGATAAGCCAGTGGGCATTTGTTATCCTATAGAATATCAGGGCAATGCCAGAATAAATAAGCCCATGCACGCAGTCTGGACGGAGGACCGCCCCGGCTATCCCGGTCAGCATTATCTGTTAAACGAAGGCGGTAAGGTTGTAAGCGTACCTGGAAACGAAGAAAATATAAATCCATACGGCGTTCTGCCAGTTACTTTCACCCACAGATACCCGCCAATCAGGGATTTTCATTCTGTAGCAAACGCTATAGATGTAGCCCAAGTTGATCTTGCGGTGAATGTAGCCCAGGTGGAATTACAATTAGCCATCCGGTATTCTAGTCTTGGGATAAAGGTACTTTCCGGCGTAGATGACGCAAGCAGGGTTACCATCGGAACAGACAAGGTGCTTTTCATCCCCGAGGGAGCGGATTTCAAAGTGACTAACAGCGGGGGCAGTTTACAAGAGATTGTTCAATCAACAAGATTTCTGGTGGAGTCCACTTTAAATAATAATCATATCAGAGCCAAGTATGCCAGAGATGACGCGGGCAATGCGCCGTCGGCAGCGAGTTTGTCAATCTTGGAAATGGAGGCAAGGGATATTGCCACAGGCGAGAAAGAGGACACCTGGCGGCCCTGGGAGAATAGAAGGTATGCGGTTGACAGAGAGATCATCAAGACTGAGACAGGCGCAGATGTGGGCCCGGATTATTCAGTCGACTTCCTTGAGCCTAATTACGCACTGACTCCCGACACAGAAATCAGCCTGTGGACATGGAGATTTGAGCAGGGGCTTGCGACCAAGCAGGATTATTTCGACTATTTGAATCCAGATGCGAGCCCAATCCAGCGTGAAGAGTTCCGGGCACAGCAGGAAGAAGTAACACAAGCAGAGGAACCGCAGAATAGATTATTAGCCCGCCTGGAAGGGTAAGCCGTGGAATATATCATTGACCAGGCGATCCAGGGTTATCAATCGCAGTTAGACGAGTCTACAAATGAGTTCATAGGCGATGTAGACGAATTACAGGATGAGGGTCTTTCCACAGAAGAGATGCTGGCGATCCTGGCAGCGTTTTCAATGGTAAACTACTGGTTTAAAGACCTCCAGATGCAAAGGGCGGTTGACATATACCTTGATGCTACGGGTTATCTTTTGGATGATATGTACAAGTTCGGCAAGGTCACTGAAACACAGCTTCTTGCCCTAAGAAGAATGCAGGAATCAGCAATCATTAACTACAGCCAGAGATTAGGCGAAGAAATTCGCCTGGGCCTTTCTGAAGGCATTGCTCAGGGGCTTAAAGGATCAGCACTGAGAGAGAGAATCGCATCAAAGCTGGCTTTAAACCCCGGCAGAATAGAAGGTGTGATCGGCACGGCCCTTGCCACTTATAACCGCAGTGTGACAAACATAATGCTGGACAGCCTTCCTGATGATGAGAAATTATACTATCACGGCCCCTTAGACGACAAGACCAGGCCGATATGCAGGGTCATGCTTAGTGCCGGAGCCCTTACAAAGAAAGAAGTCGAGGCTAATTACCCAGGAGCACTCATTGACGGAGGAGGAATTAATTGCAGACATGATTGGCTGCCGACTCCCTCAGACAGGAAAGTAACCGTGTCTGCCAAAGAGCAGATAGCAGAGAATCCAGGCAAATTCGCCAAAGCAAAAACATTATTGGAGTACACCCGTGGCAGAGCTCAGTAGAATGCCGAGATTAGAGAAGATCATCCAATTCAGGACTTCTTTTCTGAAAATGCTCACTAAGACAGCCCGAGATATGCACGTTAGGCTTATTGTCCGCAAGTCCACCAACCCGGATGGCAAGAAATTCAAAAAACTAACAAGAGAATACAAGATAGAGAAGGCGCAGAAGTACAACAGCACCAAACCGAACCTTAGAGCGTCAGGATTGCTGTTTGACCAGTTTCAGCCTCATAAACCCGAGAAAATCGGCTCTGCTGGTAAAAGCGGGACCAATATCCTCCTTTCTTACGGCATAAAGGGAGGCGCAAGGCATCCCAGGAGGAAAGGAAGCATCCCGAGCTTCACTTTAATGGAATACCACCAGGATGGCACAAAGAATATGCCAGCCAGGGATATCGCAGGGGAGAAGGTGCTCCATAATGCCACCAGGGACAAGGTAGTAGAGCTTCTTGTAAACCAAATTGATAGAAATATAGAGGACGCACTTGCGCCCTTTAAAGCAGACCTAACACTATAGGAGGACAGTATGTCCAAAGACGAACAGACGCAGAGCGCGTCAGTGGCAAGCGAGCAGCCAGCAAATGCTCCAGAAGTGGCGAATGAAAGCCAGGATCAACCAGCACAGCCCAATGTTGGGGATTTGATTGCAGAAAGCAAGAAATACAGGGCCAGATCGCAAAAAGTGGAGGCGGAAAACGCCGATCTCAAGAAACAGATCGAGAGCAATCGGCAGAAGCAGTTGGAAGAGGAACAGCAATGGCAAACGCTCGCTGAAGAGCGGGCGACCAGGATTGCCGAACTCGAACCGATTGTGGAACAGGCGAAACAGCAAGAAACTGAAATACGCCAGGAACTCCTCAGCGATTTTGATGACGAAGACCGTGCCACCTTTGGGGATTTGCCCATAAGCAAACTCCGGGCTGTACACGGTAAAATAATTAATACCAATCCCCGTGTCAATGTGGATTCATCTACTCCCAGTGCAAATGGAGGATACACCTCCGCGCTGGAATGGGTTACAAATGATCCAGTTGGCTATGAAAAGGCGAAGAGAGGTTCAGGCTCATTGAGCAAGTTCGGCAACATCTTCAATCCAAGTGGCGAAGGTTAACGGTAAAAGAGACCTGGTTTTTGGTTTAGACCATGATCCAGGCGACAGGCTGAATATGACATCCGATGAAGGGGGCTATCCAATAGCCACCAGAGACGGTAAGCATATAACCGCCACCGATTTCGTAGATGCCACTCAGGAGAATGTGGAGAAGCTAAACAGAGGCAAAACGCCGACTTCTATGAAACTTTTCTCAGGCTTTGGCCCGGGGACATTGAAAAAACCATATAAGGAATAACAATGGCTGTAACACAAAAATCATCATTCGCCAATTATAGCGTCTCCGCATCAGATGCGATTTTACCAGACGTAGTAATGGCGTTCTCGAAAGCAAATGTCATGGCTCCGCTGGTATCCAGCGCAATCGCCCCTAAGGGTGCTGCATCGGTTACTTTCGTGGATATGACTGCTAAAGCATCTTCGGATGTAACATCACTGTCTGAAGGCTCTGAACGATCCTCGATCGCAGTAGCAACTGGAGCACATGAATGTATCATCGCTAATTACGTTGTACGTTCTGACCTAACTGACCTGGCGGTCTTAGCCGCACCCTATGATTTAACAGGGAATGTAGCTGATAACCTTGGTCACGCAGCAGCTTTGAAGGTCGACGATCTTCTAACTGACTTGATCGCTGGCTTTAGCCAAACATCTGGCTCTGCTAGTAATGCTTTGACTTTGGATTTTTTCTTTGACGCTGCCCGCCAGCTTCACGCCGCGGGAGCCCCCATGCCCTTCAACTATGTTGGCAACAGCAAGCAGATTTGGGGTGCTAAAGGTATCCAGGGATTAATCGTTGCAACATCATCCGGTACTCTTGCAGACAACCCTGTTTCTGCTGAAATGCTTTCCAACGGTTATGTTGGACAGCTCGCGGGTGTCAATATCTACTTTTCTCAGGAAGTAACTGAGGACGGCAATAATGACTGCCCTGCCGGGATGTTCTCCAAGAACGCCCTTGGTCTTGGAATATCTTCCGCTGGTCTCATTAATGTAGAGACTGAGCGTGATGCTTCATACCAGCACACAGAGTACGTTGTATCTCTGAAATGCGGTGTAATCGAAGTGCAGGACTCTTTTGGCGTGTATATGCTGACGGACGTTTCGTAGTCTGATTAATAAAATCCCAGGGGGAGTCAATCTCCCCCTGGGCACACATTAGCGGGAGAAAACAATGAGATATTTTAAAAAACCAAAAGACAAATTTAAGATTGGCAATACTGATAAAATTGTCGAGTATGATCCTAAGAACCATGATATTGAGTCTTTTGAAAAGAGATTTATTGAATGCGACGCAGATGGTAAAACGATTAAGCCAAAGCCAAAGCCGAAGGAAAAGAAGAAAGATTAAACAGTGGCGATTGGTTCCAAGAACAATATAAATGACTTATGGAAGGAATACTGGCTTGACGTAGCTGGTATTTCCACCGCTAAGAGCGTTAATGACGCTATGCGGGCGGGCTTGGAAGAATTGGGCTATTCCGGCTCATTGAATAAAATGCTTAAAGCCTGGGCAGTAGAACAGGGCGGAACATCCGCTACGATTACCCAGGCAATAAAGTTGACCTTCGCAGACATGGTGGGAGAGACAACCGAAAGCACAACCGCTATGATGCCGGAGTATTTAAAACACATCTCATTCAGTACGATTCTTACCAAGTGGGAAGATGAAGATCGTCAATGGAACTACATAGACTAATAACCGCACGGGATAGCCGTGCATTAAATCTCATGGAAAGGAGATAAGAAATGGCAACATTAACAGGGCAATCAATAGCCTCAAGTTATGAACAACTACTTCATGTCGATACAGACGGTGGAGGTGCTGGAGCAACATTAGTTCCGGTAAAAGACGGAGATAACGGTACTACATTTTGCATATCAATGACAGATGCTTCTACTGGTAAGGCAGTTTTAGCAGTAGACGGCAGTCATGCGAGTGGAACAGAAGTACAAATTGATAACTCTGCTACTGACGGAGATGCGTTTCTATCATTTCAATTAAGCGGTACATCAAAATTCACAATGGGTGTGGATGATGGTGATTCAGATAAATTTAAGATTGGTACAACAGCGATTGGTACAGGCACTATGTTTGCTCTCGACACCAACTCCAAAATCAGCCTATCGAATAATGATGGTGGTAATACAGGAAATACTATTTTTGGTAAATATGCATGGGCTGGTCACCCGGGCGATAATGATGCCTCTGATTTTAATACGATTTTTGGGGAATATGCTATGGGAAGTGGCACGATTGATGCCGCAGAAGGCAATACGGCAATAGGATACGGTGCATTAACTGATGTTACTGAAGCTGATGGAAATAGTGCGGTGGGATATTTGGCTGGTGCAGATATTACAATAGGTGCAAATAATACTTTTCTTGGTTATAATGTCGCCAGACTTCTTACTCAAGGAGCTGAAAACGTAGCAATCGGCAAAAATGCTTTGGCAGCCGCAACTACTACCGATGGTATAGATAGAAATACTTTTGTCGGTGGAAATTCTGGTGATGGTTTTACTGCGGCAGTAGCTAATTGTGTTGGTGTTGGACATGGTACATTAAGTGAGGCATTAACCTCAGGTGCTAATGGAACTGTTGCAATTGGATACAATGCTTTAAATGCTCTTACAAGTGGTGGTGGAAATATCGCTATAGGGAATGAAGCTATGGATGCTCAAACAGATGGTACTCATAAT
>Ga0080013_1001632_pt1 | contig 28973 bp, 58 predicted proteins | sample ETNvirenome_6_85_FD_69236 | JGI IMG/M metagenome (GOLD analysis project Ga0080013, IMG submission 69236) | Marine viral communities from the Pacific Ocean - ETNP_6_85 (SPADES assembly) (version 2) | ecosystem: Environmental > Aquatic > Marine > Oceanic | place: Pacific Ocean | collected 2013-06-19 | reverse complement strand
AACAAAACAGGCCGCCATCAAGTATCCCTTTAATACTTTATTAATGGTGTCCCAATATTGATATAATAAAGATGCAACAACTAGTTTAGCGAACTCTAATGAGCCAGCCATTATTATTACTTGTGTTGATGCTCCAGCGAATAACTTACTTAATCCGAATATTGAATAGAATGCGGCGCTGCCAGATACGGCTAAGGCGCTTAAAGCTATTAGTAATGGAAAAAGCCTTTTTTTCATTTTTAATCTCGTATATTGTCTAACGCGAATTGAATTTTCTGTCTCATCTTTGCCATCCTATCCATTATGTCGTTAGGGTCTATTGCTAAACCTCTTCTTACAGAATCTTGAATAATAGATAACATGTTTTCAACTTCATCCAAATTGCGTTTTACACTTTGCGGGTTTTTGATGTCACTCATAACGTTTCTCCTTTTTTTGGTTGGTTTTACTATGCTTTTGCATAATTATAATTAAATTATTTAATATAAATATATAATAATATATATTATTAATATATTAATATATTATATTTTAACGGCCGAATTCGGCCTTTTTTTATGTTTATATTAATATAACAAAATTTTTTCAAATAACCTAATAATATGCTATTAAAGTATAAAGGTGGGTAAGCGAACCTACCCACCATTAATAACATTACTCAGCAACTTCTTCAAACTCTACATCTTGGATGCCATCATCACCAACAGGTTGTGCCTGTGGTTGTTCTTGACCTCCTTGTGCTTGGCTGTACATTTCTTGCGAAGCTGTATTCCATGCATTAGTAATCCCTTCCATTGCTCTATCAATAGAACTTACATCTCCACTTGAGTGTGCTGTTCTGAGATCACTTAATGCGCTTTCAACTGCAGACTTATTACCTTCTGATAGTTTGTCACCATATTCGGTTAACTGCTTCTCAGTCTGAAATATCATTGCATCTGCAGCATTTACTTTATCAACTTTTTCTCTAGTTGCATTATCAGAGTCTGCATTCAGTTCAGCCTCTTTCTTCATTCTATCAATTTCTTGTTCACTCAATCCTGAAGAAGCTTCTATCTTGATATTCTGCTCTACACCAGTAGCTTTGTCTTTAGCTGATACATTTAATATACCGTTTGCGTCAATATCAAAGGTTACCTCAATTTGAGGAGTTCCTCTCGGTGCAGGTGGAATATTAGTTAACTGAAATCTACCAATAGTTTTGTTATCTGTAGACATCGGTCTTTCTCCTTGAAGAACGTGAATATCTACAGCTGGTTGATTATCAACTGCGGTTGAGAATATTTCTGTCTTCTTAGTTGGGACAGTAGTATTAGACTCAATCAATTTTGTCATCACCTGTCCCATTGTTTCAATTCCTAAAGATAGTGGTGTCACGTCTAATAGTAATACATCTTTAACATCACCAGTTAAAACACCTCCTTGAATTGCAGCACCAATAGCTACAACTTCATCAGGATTCACTCCTTTAGAAGGTTCTTTACCAAAGTATTTTTCTACAATAGTTTGTATTGCCGGCATTCTAGTTGAACCTCCAACTAATAATACTTCATCAATATCCGAAGGTTTCATTCCTGCATCCTTCATTGCTTCTTTACAAGGTTTCATAGTTTCCTGTATTAACTTGTCTGCTAATTTTTCGAAATGAGCTCTTGTAAGAGTCTTAACTAAATGCTTTGGACCATCTTGAGTAGCAGTCAGGTAAGGTAAGTTAATCTCCGTTTGTGTTGAAGATGATAACTCTACTTTAGCCTTTTCAGCTGCTTCTTTTAGTCTTTGTAATGCTGCTGGATCTTTTTTTACATCGACTCCTTCTGTAGCATTAAAGCTTCTAGCTAACCAATCAATAATTACTTGGTCAAAATCATCACCACCTAGGTGAGTGTTACCATTTGTTGATTTTACTTCAAATACACCATCTCCTAATTCAAGGATTGAGATATCAAAAGTACCACCACCAAGGTCAAAAACTGCTATTGTTTTGTCAGTTTTTGAATCATTCATTCCGTATGCTAGAGCTGCAGCAGTTGGTTCGTTAATGATTCTTTTTACTGTTAATCCAGCAACTTCTCCAGCTTCTTTTGTTGCTTGTCGTTGTGCATCATTAAAATAAGCAGGGACTGTAATCACCGCTTCTGATACACTGGTGCCTAGATAGTCTTCAGCTGTTTGTTTCATTTTTTGTAAAACAATAGCAGAAACTTCTTGTGGTGAATAAAGCTTACCATCAATGTCTACTCTAGGTGTGTTGTTAGGTCCGTTAACTACCTTATAGGTTACATTGTTAACTTCCTGTTTAACATTTGAAAAACTTTCGCCCATAAATCTTTTTATAGATGAAATAGTTTTAATAGGATTAGTAACAGCTTGTCTTTTTGCGCTATCACCTACCTTTCTTTCTCCGCCTTTTATAAAGGCTACAATTGAAGGGGTTGTTCTTGCTCCCTCCGCATTTGGTACTACAACCGGCTCGTTTCCTTCCATTACTGAAACACACGAGTTTGTCGTTCCCAAATCAATTCCAATTATTTTTGTCATAATAAATCTCCTTAGATAATTTAGTTAATAATTTAGTTAATAATTAATTTTACATATTTATACATCAAATCCAAGTTCCAATTAATGTTCTCTAACGGGTCATTTATGATAAGTTTCTTACCGTTATATTCTATTAAATGATTGACTTGCATTAATGTATATTCGTTCTTAAATGATGATTAAATCGGTGAATTGCGGGTTGGTTTAGTTAATTGTCTTTAGTACCGTAATTTGATTGTAGCCAAACTCTTTCGTGAAAGTAATATAAAATCATTTTAGTAATTACTTCTAATCCACTAACTGTTAATCCTGCTGTATAACTTCCTGTTACAAGCCATGTTAATAGAAATGTATCTGTACTAGCTAGAATTCTCCAGCTTATTGTTTTTAATAAACTTCTTGATTTAGTTACGTTCATAATTATACCTCCTACGTGATTGCTACTGTTTTTACTTTGCTTTCCTCTGCAAGAGGTGCGTATAAATGTAACAACCCGTTTTGTAGGTTGGCTTCTAGTTGCCCTAAATTGAAACGTCTGCTGATTCTCCAGCCGAAGTTAAATGCACGCTTTGCAATATTACGTTGAATATACTCAGGTTCACCCGAGCCGCGCTCTTTGTTGTATTCTACTCGAAGAACATCACCTTCAATTGTGAGGTCGATATCTTCTTTTGTTAAACCAACACATGCAATATCAATATTAAGACCTCCATTGGCCTCATATATATCTACTGGATGGTTGACTTTGATTTGATTGTACGGTGTGTACTCTGCGTCTGATTTGAAAAAATCCCTGAATAGGATGTCAAATGGTGACGTACCGTGTAATGTGAGTTGATTTCCCATATTAAATCTCCTTAGATAATTTTAATTATTAAACATTTGTTTTAACATAACTTGCTGACCCGCAGTATCAATAAGTTATTTTATATAAATATACGAAAAATATTTTTTACATCCAACTTTAATAGTGATTTATTGGTGGTGTATTTATAGGTGGAACTTGTACGACGCCGTTATATATACTGTATGCTGGATCATTACAGCATGTTCCGTTCCACCATCCTCCTGTTAGACAGTCTCCAAATACATTCATAGAAATCAATAAATTGTCAGCGGTGCATGTGGGGGCTACGGTTACTTGGAAACTCATTGTGAAGGGTCCTGTTGATTGGCTTCCCCAATCTGGATTAAACCAACTTGAATTAACAAATCTCCAACCTGGTCCAAAGTTTAAAGCACTTGGGAATGTGTGTTGTAAATCCCATAACCAATATCCTCCTTGAGTCCCTCCTCCAACCGGAGCAGTTATTGGTGTTAGGTTAGTCCATCCTGGTCCTAAGTTTATTTGAAATGCTATAATCCAATTTATATTTAATTGATAGAAATAACCTAATGTATAATTAATTGTAACAACTTGACCTGGTGAATAGGGACCAGGTGGTGTTATTGTGCTAGACTGATTAAACACACATTGTGAACTAGCGTTTAAGCTAAAGAACAAACATAATATGAGTAGTAATTTTTTCATCTTATAAGTGTTATTGATCTTACATATCTATTATTATTTACAAATACACTTATAGCATATAATCCAATTGGACTATTTTTCCCATCCCAAGGAATATTACCATCTGCTTCAAATACTTTTTCACCCCAACGATTGTATATAGTAATGTGTTCTATCTCGTCGGCAGATCGACCACCTATCTGGTATACTTCATTGTGATTATCACCATTTGGTGTAAATGAATTAGGAAAGAATAAGTGTAGATACGGGCATTCTTCTATTAGAACTTCGTGATATGAAGTATCTCCTTCACAACCAAATCTAGTTGTATAAACTGCTATAACATATGTACCTATTGAATCTGGCCAATAAACTGATAAGGTATTTCCGTTTGTATTAACAAGAGCAAAGAACCCATTTGTTCCAGGGCCCATAATATGCCAATAGTATTCTTTGTCAGCATCATATTCTACTTGATAATTTTGTACTGGTATATCTACACAGTTATCATAAGTTTCTTGAGCTAATAAATGTAGGGGTAGTAATATAAATACCCACCATTTCATTAGTAGTGTTGTATCGGTCCTGTCACTGGTCCGTTGTTTACGATGACGTTAATTGTAGTGTTACACCCTGCCATCGAATAAGTTAATACGTAGTTTCCAACACCTGCTACTGTCGGTTGGAATGTATTTGCTACTACACCTGTCCCTGACCACGTACCACCTGCAGGATTACCCACTAATGGTGTTGTTGGATCTCCTGGACAAAATGGTCCAATAACATTTCCAGATAGATCTAATACATATACATCTAATAAGACTGGATTTCCCGGACATCCTGCTGCATTTGATTCAATTATTTCAACTGCATTTGGATAAAGACCACTAACTGCTCCCCAATCTACTGTGACTGAGTTGGTTCCCTGCCCCGTTTGTAAAACACCACCACCTCCTGTGATGGTCCATTGATAAGTTGATGTTGGTGTATTAGTGACGAAGTATTGCTCACCAGTCGCATTGACGCATACTGTGTCTGGGTTGATCGTTGTTTGTGCTATTGAAGACAGCGACACTGCCATCAACAATATAGTTAATAGTTTTTTCATAACATTTCTCCTTTTAATTACGGTTTAGAAAATATGTACGTGTAGATTACACGTCCATTTGAATTTTGTTTTTTTCGATAGTCACGTAGAATACTACCGTGCCTAACCATATGCTGCTTTGCTTTGGTCAATCTCGATTCGTTAGAACAGCTGATACATAATAAACCATTAATTGATGTTGCACGTATCAAGTCATCATCTATATTATCATAAACCTGCTCTAACACTTCTGTAAGTTCCGACTCTGATAATATATCCCTATTACTAGATAGATCTCTGGGCATTAGTCGTCGCTTACTCATTACGCGAGACATATAGAAATCAACATCTGCAGGATCTAATCCAGAAAACCAATTACTGAATTGACGTATATTACTATTGAATAACTCTACTCTATCTTGAGGATGTATTATGTCCCATACCATTGAAATTATTATACGATTTGATTCATCTATAGCTCTAGCGTATAGTTTTTGTTTGTCTTTAGATAGATTATCAAACCAAGAGTCAAACCGGTCTTTATACGTTGATGTAGGTTCCCAAGTTCCTTGCATGCTAAGGTCATTAAAAAAATCTTTACGGAAATTAAGTGGCTCAATCGAGTTGTGTGGGTCATCATTAGCAGAATTCCATAACTCCAGATTGTACACAACCTTATTGTGTTTAATCTTTTTCGATGTTACTGGTCTACTAATCATAATTTGTCTTTTTTCCTCTTACCTCCGAAGCTTTAACGACATGGCTTCCTTTAGCCGTTGGGTCAGGGTGCCTAAGCCGCCATCGCCATTTCAACATGTTCGCCTGTTATGCGTGACCTTCCTTAAATCCTTATCTCTCTGTCAAATCCAGTCACCCCCATTTTGTGTAAATTTTCTTTGTGGAGGTGGAGGGTATCGAACCCTCGTCCAAAAGAGCAGCTAATAAAAGTACTAGCGGTCAATTTATTGTATGTTTAATCTTTACTAGTTCAGCGCACTTTTCATATTCTTCTGTCTCAGTAAAATATTCTATGAGCTGATCTAATGTACTTATTTTTCGAGGCTTCCTTAACATCCAGGTGCCAGCTGGTAGATCTGCACGATCAAAATCACTCACAAGATATTCGTATGTGTTATTTGCAGCTGCAGCTAATAACTCTTCGTTATCTGCATCATTAGCTTTTTCAAAATAATCACTAAACTGTTCCACGTCAACATCCTCCCTTACAGTGAGCAGTTCTTGGTATCATAAATCTATGTGTCATAATAGTATCCCTTTATAATAATTAGTGTAAAGCTAGTCAAATAATTGTTTAATTTGCTTATGTTTTTTATAAAGGGTATTCATGCTTTTCAAATCTTTGTGATCAATGGTATTAGAACCCTGTATCTTAAATTCTATATCTACTACTGATTTTCTATCATTGATATATTCAATTGTACTAAAATTCTTTTTACCATCTGTATTAGATATATTAAGTACTATTAATTTTTTAAGAGTTTTTAATTTGTGTAATATATCTTCTATACTAGACTTAAAACTACCCTTAGGTACTTTGTCAGCATCGTCAAAGATATCTGTTAGTGATTTCATAAGTGTATCAGTATCTGATTTTTCACCAACTTTTCGAAGTAAATCGACATTATCAAAATGCTGTATATACCTGTTAGCTAATTTAGATAGCTTTTTTGCTTTTTGCTTTTTTAACGTTGTATGGTGCTTTTTTGACTTTTGCTTTTTTGCCATATGACTTAGCGTTGCTTTTCTTTTTATAAGTAGCGCGCTTTTTGTATAACTGACTTCTTGTTGATTTTAATTTTGCTTGAACGTCTTGTAAATTTTTAACATTTGTTAAAATACCTTTGTTAAGCTCACTAACCTTTTTTCCATCTTTTAAGTGCATTAAGCCTGCACCTACTATTAAACCTATTACGATTCCTAAAAATAACATTTTTTTTCTCCAACCTTTATTTTTGTAGAGTACCCCCGAGCTAATGCTCGGGGTGTCTACAATTGTTAACTAATTATTTCTTTACGAAGAATGACATTACAATTAGTAATACTACTAATCCTGTAAAACCACCTGCCCCAAAGCCATTTACCATGCTTGTAAGGTTAGCGATTACGTCAATTCCGAAAACAGTACCTGCTGTTAGCACGTACCATAAGATTGATACTGGAAGAATAGCCATTAATACTGACCCTAATCCTGTGAAAAATCCTGTTACATATTTGATTACATTATCCATGTTTTAATCTCCTGTGTCTTTGTATTCGTCGAAATACTTGTTATGTGGCAAAATTGCCGCGCTAATAATCAAGGGTTATCCCACTATTGGGATGTTAAACTTAGAAACGGTATGCCAACCCTAGGTTGAACGTACCTTCTCTGTCTCCGTTTTCGTCTTCTTTAAGACCCATGCTGTAGTTAGGTTCAACATACAAACCTTTCCACACGCCAAATGAATAACCTAACCCTAAAGTTAAATTGTCCATCATTTCTTCAGTTGGTGCTTGAATTGAAACATACATATTTGCGTTCCAATTGTAACGACCCCAAAGGTCGTAGCTTGCATCACCCAAAGAATCTTCTCCAGCACTAATGATTCCAACAGTCCAAGTATCGCTTACGCCATACCCAATTCCTATTGCATCAGTTAAGCTAGACATTTCCCACTCTGCGCCATCTTCTGCCGCTGTGTAGGTTGTTACTACCATAAAATTCTGCGCTGATGCAAACAATGTTGCAAAGCCCAGTACTAATGTTAAAAATAAATTTTTCATATATTTATTTCTCCTATTTTCAATTAATGTTACCCCTTGTTAGCGTTAATTAATTACTATTAAATCTGTTACATATATAAATAAACAGTGAAGATATTTACATGTGAACCAGATTTATTCTATACGCAACTCTTATTTAGTTGCTTTTCTTTTTTTACTTTCTTTCTTAATAACGATCTTTTTTGTAGACTCTTCTGCTCTAGTTTTCAGTAAACTAATTACTAAAGCTTTATCAAGATTCTTTTCAGATAAATCGTTAATTTTCTTACTAGCGTACCAATAAGTGCCAATAGCACCTAATAACACCCCTATTATAAATAATAATATTCCCATCACTATCTCTTATACCATATCAAGACTTTTTCCAGTCTTGAATGCTTCTTTAGCTGTTGCTATTGTTTCTTGAATTTTAGTACATTCAGTCCAAGTTAAAGCAACTCTTTGATTACCGATTACAAGCTCACCGATAGTCTTATTGTTATAACCATCCTTACCATCTCCTCGTAAACCTTCCTTTACATAGAAGTCTATTTGATTCCATAATTTTCCGTAACGTTGCTGTCTTGGATGGGTATGTAATCCTGCTTGCATTATCCCCATTTTGTTTGTTCCTGTTATTTCATGTGCCATTTTAATTTAGTGGTAAGCCACAACCTTTTAGTTATTATTTTATATAATATAGTACTTTTTTTTCATATAAACAACTATTCTTTATACCTATTTCCTCTACGTCTATTAATACGCATAATCTTAGCTTCTACCTTATCACCTGACATTCTATTGGGATGTGTACGTTGTAAGTTTTGATGTAGTTTTATGCCGTATTGAAGCGCATACTCCCATGCATCCCATACGCATTTAGCTGGTGGTAGCATATAGTCTTCACCTACTACTCCACCATATCCGTCTGATATGTAAAATTTACCATCAGTAGTTCCTCGTGTAGCTGCGTTTGGGTACTTCTTCAGAACTCTCTTTTTAATTTTTTGAAACTCTTTCCGCCTTTTTTCGACAGGAAGGTCATATAACTTTTTATTCATCTTTATTATTGTTTTAGTAATTTAACTTTGTTTTCTAGTAAGTCTTCTTCAACCCATTTACCTAGGTTTTTTCCTTCATCACATAGATACGTTATTTTAGCTAGCGTTAATTCATCACCTCGCTCTTTAACATTTGCTCTAAAGTTTTCTAAATCCTTACTTGTTGGAACTGGTCCTAGTTGTCGACCTAATGCTTCTTTTGTTTTAAGAGAATATGATGCAACTGGAACTATTGTTTCAGTTCTATATTTAGGCTCCCACGACTTTCTTCGTTGACCTTTCTTTTGTCCACTCTTATACTTTTGATTATCCCAATTAGAAATTTCATAACGTATTTGGTGTCCGCATCTGCGACACATAAAATACTCTTCGCTTGTTCTTGTTTGAAATTCGTGGTAACCTTCTTCGTAACCACATCTTTGACATTTTGTTTCTTGACTTACTGTACTCATAACTTTATTTTTTATTATCTTTCCTGCAATAATGATCAGATTCTTCCTTTGTTGGATAACTTAATGTTTCTGCACAATTGATACATACCCATCTTACCTCTAGCATACAGCCTGGTCCTCGTGGTACCATTGCAATTTGCTGTTCAGTATGCTTACATTCCTTTCTGATCTTTGCAAGCTCTACTTCAATTGCTCGTTTTTTGCTGAGAAGCCTCTCAACTTTTCTTAGTGCTGCCATGGTATTCAATAGGTTTGCGTACCTCACTTCTACCATTTTTTTAGTTTAACTAATTCTGCGCACTTTTCGTACTCTTCTACTTCTGTAAAGTGCTCTATTAATTCGTCTAATAGCCTGCTCTTCTTATAATTAGTCGACGGCATATCTTTTAGAAACATTTTATCACTTGAAATACAGATGTACATAAAGTTATACCATGATGATTGCATGTTTTCTAACATTCTCATCATATCTTCAATTGTTATATCTTTGTCATTTATGTTCATATACATGTGTTAGCTTAACGCTCTCTTTAGTTCATAGTGGACAGCTACCAAGTATGTACCTATTGGAACTTGCATTATATTATTTAGTTAAAAACATTTTATTAAGTGTTTTAGCTAAAGGGATTAAGTTTGTAACATTAACAACTTCAGCAGATCTACCATACATTCTAGTGAATTCATCTTTTGAATATCCTCCACCAATATAGTAACTTAACACTTTAATGCCTCTTTTTCTCATTTTATCAACTTCACCTTTAGTGTGTGTTACAGCATTATGTCCACAGTAGTGATAACCTTTAGGTTCGCAGTATGGCATTCCATCACTAAAGTTAATAAAGTAACTTTCTCTATCACCAGAAGCTTCTACTAATTGATTTTGAATTGCCTCAAACGTTAGCCCCTCTGGAGTTAATGCTGATGCACAAATGTTCTTAAATAATGAAGTAATCTTTTTGAAGCTATCAACTCTTGAATCATAAGCAATTAAAATAATAGGCTTACTACTAGTTGTAGTTCTGTATGATATCTGAACATCAAGGTTATCAATCATTGAAGCAGCTTTTGCAATTGCCACTACAGCTGTTTGACAGTTATGAAATTTATCACCTGACATTGAGCCGCTAGCATCAATACTAATATGAACATTAGCAGGTGTATATTTGTCGTTTAATACTTGTTGGAAGATTCTTTCAGCACCATAACCTAGCGAGCTAATTAATCTCTTATCTATTTTGCCTGAATCTAATCTTGTAAATTTAGTATTTCTTTCTTCACTTCTCAATTTTAGTTTCTTACCTAATTGAATTCCTAACTTAACACCTTTTGAGATAGCTTCTATGTGGCTCTCACCTCTGTATGACCATTGTTGACCTGATAAGAAATCATAACCAGCATTGTCAATTACATTTTGAGTTAATTTTTTTACTACAATACAGTCAGTTGAAATAATATCATCAGACCATGAATTTCTTTTTCGCGTACCAACTTTCTTGATCTCAGATCCAGACTCTTCTAAAGCTTGCATCTTTTTCTGCTCGGTCTTATTAAGTTTAGTTTTCTTAATATTATTATTGATAAAATCTCTTTGCTTTTGAATAGCTTTTTCTAATTGTTTCTTTTGTCTAGGTGACAGTTCAATTAAATTAGAATTAGTAGATTGGTGTTGACCACCATTTCCTTTTTCTATTTCAATTTTAGCTTCATCTCCCTCTGCTTTCGAACCATCATCTGCAGGAGCATCTCCTTCTGGTGTCTTGCCTTGCTTAGTTCCGTTTGGACTAGAGCAACTACTTTCTCCTTGACAGTCTTTATCTTCTTTTGTATCTTTACCATCTTCACCACCGTCAGTATCTTGAACTTCTGGTTTTGGTAAGTTAGATTCTACTATATCGTATACCTGCATTGCAATAGTTAATGCATCAAAAGTAGTTTTTAATCTACTGATATTAGCTAGATCAAGTGTCTTATAGACATCTATTAATCCAGGTAGTGCACTAAGGTCACGATTTGAGTTTGTAATATTGATAATGTGGAACATATAAGAGTCCCAATCTAAATTTCTTTTTTCTGTTGAACTAAATGCTTTATCAACAATCTTAGAGTTAAAATACTTATTGTATAAAGCGTGATAGTATCCTTTATAACCAGGAGCTGACTTAAATACAAAATTGTCAATTCTTCTATCTTCAACTATATTCACTAAGTTTCTAAATTTATCTTTGATATAACCTTTAGCTGACATATCATTCTTATAACCATATTTAGCTTTTGCTAATGACATCATATCAGGAGTAATATAATTATCCATATTATGCATGATGTCGAAGTCGGTCATTAGGATGTGTGATCCTTCATGAAGAGCTAATCCTACAGTAGGATCAAAATCTTTATCTTTAATAGAGGCTGAAATAGTAATTGATTTACCATCTGTGTAGCTGTCGTTACCCTTAAACTTAACGGGTATGTCTGACTTACCGGTCACAATATTAACGAAGTTAGAAATTGCTCTACGGTATCCTGATAATTTAATTAGTTCAGCTGTTCTGTCTGAAACAACTTCTCCTGTTAGAATATCAGTATCGTTCTCAAAGAAGTCATCTCCTAACCACCAGCTTGAATTTGTTTTTGTGTTTGTGTTTATTAACATATATTTTTTATTTTATTATCTCTTTATCTTTATAAGATAAAGATACGAAAAATAACTCAGACTACCAACTGTTTCCACAGTTATTTTTCAGAAAGTTTTATAGTGTTTCATTAGATGTATACCACATTTCTTTACCAAATTTCCATCGACTTCGCTTGTTATCTGGACACTTAGCTATTGTGTGGTCTTTGCGGATATCTTTCAAAGCTTGATTGATGTCCGACTGTGAAGTTAGATTGTGTACAGATATAGTGTTATTGAGTATCACTTTAGTTTCCTCTACTGGCTTTTTTGGTTTCCCAAATGCGTTACCATATAGCGTTTTACCTGTTTTAATTGTTACGGGTTTAACATTTTCTAGATGTACAGTTAATCTTTTTAGCATATATATTAAGTTTAATTATATTAAAAATAAAAGGCTCTTGGTGGGTTAAACAGTTGGATATAATAGTGAGCAACTTTAACCTTAACACTCTACACCACGTGAAGGTGGCCTTTTTTTCGTAGAGCTATGGGGCGGCATTGAGTGAAGTGTTCTTATGAGTACTATTGAGAGCCAAACCCCATGTATTGTAACCGATGAGATAGTTACCTACCCCATTTAATTACATTAAATATACGAAATATTCTTCAGACTTCCAACTATTATTAATTATTTTTACTCACTTTGTTGTATGCGTACTCCCACCGTTCAGGCATATTTTTATACTTATGTCTTTCTTGCAAACTCATCTTGTCAAGCTGTTTATGAAATTTAGTTACAATACGTTCTTTTCTAATTTTATGAAAGATATCATGCATTAGATCTTCCTCGTTACTTGTTGACATTTGTTATCTCCATTTTGGCGGCTTATCTGGACATGGTTGACTTGTATGTACTTTAATAATCATAAAACACTTACATAGTCCACATTGCGTTGTCGCTCTCCAGTAATGCTCGCATGTTTTGCATATAGTTAATTTCTCACTCGGTGTCAGAGCTGCTTTTTTCATGTATATAATTATATCGCTTCTCTATAATACGTAGCGATTTTTTTACTATAGCTGTAAAGCCGCCAAAGTAATCTACCTCTTCTACTGCAAGCTCTAGTGACTGTAGGAATGTGTAATCATCAACACTTTCTTCTAGATAGCTATCTCGCACCAGCTGCATCACGCTACTAATATACCGCAACGCTTCAGCTCGACGTTTTGGTTCATCAGGTGTTATTTTTTCTCTAAGCTTATCAAGCTTATTTTGTAAATTTTTGAAACTGTTTGACATTATATAAGTACCATCATCTTTTCATGACCAACTATTAAGGTTGGGTCAACATAAGACTTAAACCCTTTCTTACGAGCTCTTATTTGAAACAGAGCATCTTCTCCTGTACCGTCTGCATCCTGTGTAAATGGTTGATCTAAATTTTGAAATACTTCTGACTTGACTAACATCCAGCCTAACCCGTTAGCGCTAACTTCCATTAGATCGGTCTGACGCCAAATATCATCTCTAGTTAGGTGACCAGCGTTTAGTTTACCACATGCAAACTCTTTATATGGAGGGGTTGTCTTCATTATATAAATACCTGATACTATCGATATTGCATCTTTTTCAGCATGTTTAAGTAGCTTGTAGAAGTCGTTTGGTGTAAAATTAATATCACTATCAATCCACATATAATAATCTGGTTTGAACATCCTTGCTCTATCTAATACCTGATTACGAACTACATGTACATTTGGATTAAAATTTCTAAATAATTTCCACTCTATTTCAGGCGGAAGTGACTTAATTAATGCGGTCCAATTCTCTAGAAACCATCCTGAGAAGCTTGGGCCCGGAATACAAAAAGCTATTTTCATATCTTACTCTGGTGGTGTTTGCCCATCCCGTAGTGCCCAGTCATCACACTGCTGGAGTATTTGTTTTGTAAACATATGTGTGTTTACTAACATTGCTATCTCTGGACTATCCGTGAATGCATTCTGCAAAGCAACACGAACTGCTGTTTTTGAATATCTAGGATTCCACTTCTTCATTGGTTTACTTCTTGGTCTACCTCTTTGAGCCATTTACTCTCTCCTTATACTTTACTAACTCTGCACACTTTTCGTATTCTTCTGTTTCTACAAAATATTCAATCATTGTGTCTATTAATTCATCTCTATTACAATCGTTATGAAGGTGTGGAAACTTTGGATTGTAATCCTCAGCCATTGGATTAAATAGTAATGCTGTTTCGATATGCTGTGCTATGTCACCTGACTGCATTGACTCTTTATCTAACAATGCTTCATATGTTGCTTTACCTGTTAGAATAAGATACGTATTATTCATAGCTGATTCTAGCATTCGTTGATCAAACTCTAGTTCTTCTAGTTCATTCATATAATTATTTCCTCTCACTTATTGCGTTTTTTAATTTATCTATATCCATTGTTACATTAGCAGGTACATGTTTTGGTTTAAGAGATGGGTCTACTTCTGCTCTCGTATTCGTTGCTAAATTAAACATAGACTTAATATCTGTACCAACGTTGTATGTACCACTGCAATCATTATTAATTAACTGTATAAGTAATTCTGCAATATTATCTACATAATCAAAATTACCTATTTGGTCTAACCAAGCTTCATCATATGCAAATGGTGTAGGTTTATGAGTGCATCTTATTATTAAGTGATTATCACTCTTTAGTTGAACGTAACCATCAGATAGAAGTTTAGTATAACCGTACCAGTTTTCACAGTGCACAGGTACGCATGCTTCTGATGCGTTTGACTTAGAATTAGAATACAGGTAATCTGTTGATACGTGTACTAGTTTTACTTTCCAGTCATTACAGAAGTCAACTAAGTCTGCAGCGCCTTTATAATTTACATTCCAGTGCTTATCTCTATCCTCATCATATGTATCTGTATTAGCTATACAGTTTATTATTGTGTTGTATGGACAGTGTTGTATAGCACCAAACTCTACTTGTGTCATAAGGTGATATGTCGTCTTATCTGTTATATCAAACCCGTGCTCTTTTCTAGAGATATAACTCCAGCCTGTCTGTTTTATTATCTCTTTACCTAACAGCCCGTAGCCTAGTACTAATATTTTATTTTTCATCGTAAAACCTCTTTACCCAGTATATTACATATTGTATGTCTTCTTCTTGCATACAGTTATGACACGGCAGGCTAACTAAACGTAACCACTCTCTATCTGCAACAGGGTACTCTCTTTGTTGATTTAAGATCTTAAACTTGTGTAGTGGCTTAAAGTGAACAGATGTATGTATCTTTTTACTTGCTAAATAATTTATTAAATTATCTCTATCATCAGCGTCTACTTTAGCGCAGTAATATTGTACTGTTTCTGAATGTGGTGGTGTTTGAATTAAATGACCAAGCTCTTTGTTGTAGCTAGATTGTATGTATCGCCTCCACTCTAAATGCTGTGGTAGTTTTTTCATCTGTTCTATACAAATAGCAGCCTGTATGTCGATCATGTAACATTTTGTCCCTAGCCTCTCAACATCATAATCCCAAGAGTAGCCGGGCTTACCAGTCATTGCGTTTTTTACTCGTGAGTATGTACTTGTTATACCTAACCAGGTTAATGGAGCTATCTTGTCATACAATTCTTTATTGTTAGTTGTGATCATCCCACCGTCACCACAAGGCATTGTCTTTACAGCTTGAAAGGACCAAACAGCTACATCACCCTTAGTGCCTGCACCAGGAGTGTAGCAGCTATGAGCTGTGTCTTCTATTATTAACCCATCATAAAATTCTCTTATTGAGTCTATATCTGCAGGAACACCTGCCTGGTTTACTGCAATGATTGCTTTTGTATTTGGCTTAAGGTGCTTACGTACGTCTTCTGGATCTAAACACATTGTTATAGGGTCAACATCTACAATGTTAGTTGTACAGTTATTCCAAAGCGGCACTACAGCTGTAGTCATAAAGGATATAGTTGGGTTGATTACATCACAGTCCTGTATATCTAGAGCTCGTAATATTAGATCTTGACCAGCTGTTGCGCTATTAATAGCGATAGCATATTTGGCTCCTACCATTTCAGCAAACTCTTTTTCTAACTGAGCTACCTTAGGACCCTTTCCCCACCATCCGCTCTTGATAACTTCTGATACTGCATCAGCTTCTTCTTGACCGCCATGTGGTTTTAATACTGCTAATACGTCGCTTCTTATATCCATAAATTTCTTATTCTTTCTTTATGTTACTTTGCCACCCAACATTAAGATCCATTTTACGCAACACTTCAGCTGCTTTTGGATCTTTAATTATTTCTGTTTCCATATACTCACATTTACCTGATACTATGTTACGTAGATACCATGCGTGTGTATCTGAACAATTAACACACGTCTTTGTTTCAGGTAGTATCTCTAATCGCTTTTCTGGGATTGGGGTTTCGCATTTAATACATTTCATATTTTTTACTTTATGCGCGAGGGGGCTTTAATATAAGGCGACGCCGCGCGCGAAATTTTTGGGTTAATAGTTTATATACACTGTCATATATTATATCTAAATATATGAAATATTTTTCAAGTCTGCAACTGTATTAAGAGTTAATGTGCAGAGTTGCTTTCTTATATCTATAAGCTTCTGTACCTACCGACTCTAAAAAATCTATCTTCTTTTTGAAGCGCCTATTCATAGCATCACGTACTACATAGTATCCTGTCTTATGGCCTGCCTCGATATAAACTGTATCACCATATCTGATAGGGCCGTCATTAAACCATAATAGGTCTTGACTTACTGCTATCCAACACAAATGACTACAGCTATCAATGTTTGGTATCTTAGTCTGGTCAGCTGTTACATCTGGGCTTGCGTCGCACTGACCTAGTACCGGATGATACATAGTCGCGTATACAGTTAGTACTGTACTGTCTCCTAGTATAATTGGTGTATCCATAATTGTAGTATCGATTACGATAGTGTCTATTGGTACAATTGTATCTTGCTCATTAATAATTGGGTCTATTTCTTCTGATAGTCCACTCTTTTGATGTGATATTATTATTACAAATATTGCTGTAAATAATAATATCCATGCTATTATTTTTTTCATAACTATTCTCTTTTATCTTATCATTGTATTTAGTTTGGGTAATGTTTTGGTTACCTCTTTGAACTCTTTAAGGAGCTCATGCTCGAGCCCCATCGCATAAGAAGTGTATACAGTATGCCCTAGAACTTTAGATTTCTTTCTAGGTGTTAGGTATATGTAAACAGTTACGTCTTCTACTTCCTTAATATAATTTCTTATTCTAATATTTGTTGCATTAGTAACGCATTTGTATTGAGTATATATTCTATTGAACATATTACTCGTCTGTCCTATCTTAAGGACTTCTCCTTGTCTATTAGCAAGGATGTATACACCAGGTTGACTATAATGCTCTCGATTATCTTTTATAAGTCTTACTTCTTTTAATGCGATACCTTGTGTATATCTATCTGACGGATGTAAGTCACATAGGAACTCAAACCCTTTGTCAATATAATATTGTACATTCATACATTTATGTTTAATTAAAGTTAACTCCAAGTCAATTAATTATTTATTTTAGTAAATCCATATTTGGATTAACTGTGTTATCTAATTGTTTAACCTTGTCATCTAGGTTATGCCATTCTGTCCATAACTTATCATGACGTCTATCAATAGAAGCATTCCACTCATCAAATCTTTTATAAGTGTCATCTCCTAAAGCTTGTCTATCTTGTTGTTCTTGTTCAATTTGTCTTTCAAATCGTCCTTCAAAGTCTACTAATTCCATTCTTATTAGCTCCAGATCATCGACCCTTCTGCTCAACCTTATCACACCCCAAACAGTAACTATAAAAGCCACTACCCCAAGTGTAATTAAAACTGTTAAAATTGTTTCCATAATGTTTCTCCTGTATTCTTAGACTTGGAGTTAAACTTCAATTATTTCTTTTACTATATGATTACTTGATTTAATTACTTCAAGCTTTGCCTTTGCACCTGAAAGTGTAGCTCCGCCAATCGGCCCGTGGATGCCTTCTAGGTCTAGCTCTCTCTCCCAGCTCTTGCTAAACCAGCCTCTCTTTTGCTCGATAAAGTATTGTACTCTACCTGTTAGTCTATTTTCTTCTCTTACTATTCTGTACATATTTCTCTCCTTACTTTTTCATCTTATTCATATTGTCTAGTAACTTATCATTTTGCGATTTACTAGGCTCGTCATATGAACCGATAATGTAGCTGCCAAACGTCCATACTATACATACTAATATAATACCACAAAAGGCCATTCCGAATACTTGTGCTATTGTTTCTACCATAACTATGCCTTTATATTTTTAATTGCTTCAAGCATTTCATCTGCTGTCTGCTTTAGTTTACTTACCTTGTTACCATACTCATACTTCTTCCAAAGTTGATTCATCTTCTTCATTGACTTTGGATATATCTTACAATATTCATCATCCATCATACACTGTAATAGTGCCTTAACCCAATCATAATCATCTTCTAAAGTGTTCCATTCAGCTTCTGTACAAGCTGGACCAACATTCTTATAGTACTCTATTCTATTAGCTAGATCCATAACCTTTTGAAAGTGTTTATGGTCTAATCTTTCTATTGGGTCTCCCGTGTGATTCATAACTTACTTTTTATCCATAACATTAAACGGAAAAGGTGTGGAACCTTACTCCAAACATTTAATGGTATCAACTTTATTATTTTATCAAATATCTTTTTCATATATCTATTTCCAAATAGCTTCTGGTGTGTACTTTCTCCAAAGCCTATTAGCTTCTACCATCTCATGTCTTAGTAATCCTTTTGTCTTTTCTAGCTCTCCTACCTCTCTAATTCTTGAAGTAATCCAGCGCTTGTTATCGTCATATTCAGGATCATTTTGTCCATTACTATCGATCATAACTTCACGTAATTTCTGAAGCAACCTAATGTGTTTCTCTCTCTTGTATTCGTGCATTATGATCTAATATGTAATTGACGTAACTCTTTTATTTCTTCTCTAGTCTCAAAACCTACCATATCTTGATTAACCTTAGGTACGATTCCTTCATGAACAAGCCATCCATATTCGTCTGACATCATGTGATTAGCAATATTAGCTAATGTATTAAGACCTTCGTCTTTAATTTCTTCTAATTCATAACCATCACCGAACCCCCAACCTGTAAAGCATTTTACTATCTTTTCGAGTAGGTCTTCATCTTTGTTAGAATAAGCTTTATGTATCTCTGATACTATATTACGCTTCATTTCTAATGCGACCTTATCGTTATGGTCATACATTTCTTTTGAATGTGGTTTAGTAATTTCGATTCCGTACTTGAAAATTTTAGGTATTTTTGACATTTTTTAATTTTTAATTGTTATTATCTCTTTATCTTTACAAGATAAAGATACGAAAAATAACTCAGACTACCAACTGTTTTAATAGTTATTTCTCATTAAGATGTAATGATCCTTTAATTGCAGGCGGTGTGTTCTCGTTATAGGCTTCTTCCATAGAGCCTTTAGCTGCTTCATGGACTCCATTAGGAAACATCTCTCTAAATCTATCCAGTCCTACAGTATTGTATAACTTCATTATCTCTTTATTCATCTTGAGACGCTTTCTGTACTTCTCATAAGACTCGTTCTCTGAACGAGCGTTACTTAAATTTAACCCTTCGAAGGGTCTGTAGTTGTCTTGTTGTGTTGTTTTTGTCATATTATTTTTATTTATTACCAATTGTGTATTATATTTGCTATTATTATTAAACAAGTAAGAACGTTTATACCTACAATAACAGTTCTTATTATCGCTACTGTGTTGTCATATTCTTTTGTGCTCGCATCACTAAATGATCCTATAGTGAACTTCCATACTGTCCATATTTTTGTCATAATTTATTTATGCTTTAGGAGCGAAACTATTGCTACTGTTAACACTACTATTATTACTATATCTATACTGAATAATATTAACATCAGTATGACTGGCCATAGTACTAAAGCTAATGCTATAGCAATTGTCCATATAAGTATGTTTTTAATTAAATCCATTCTTAGTGACCGTATACAGTTGAGTAAGCAGACCGCTCTTCAGCAGACAGCTTTTGAAACCAACGATTAAATTCACCACCTGTAATTTGCTGTGATTCATTATATATACGTTGTTCTAATTTAGTGTGCTTAACACGACCATCATCTTTATCAGAGTAGTGCTTATCAACAAACTGTGGATAGGTATAGTTGTCATCAGATCGACCCTTACCAGGATTGACTGTAGCATCGTTACCATATATTAAGTTAGCTGTCTTCTTAAATCTATCTAGCCTATCATTCTTTTCTTTATTAACTATCTGTTCCATTAACTCAGTGTGCTCTTCAAGCGCTTGAGCTATACGTTTTAGGTATTGTGTTTGTTTACTAATGTCGTGGTAGTAATCCTGTTCTTGTCTTGTCATATTTTTACTCTTTTAATTATTATTATATTTGTTGTCTATATACATACTCTCAGGTAGAGCTTCTTTCTTTAGATTTTTGAAAGCCCATGTATACAGAGATTTATATTTAACTTGTGGATTGAACCCTATGAAAAATTCTGCTTGATGTCTCCTATCTAATACATAATTCGCAGGTGTATCCATCCACTCATAGCTAGGTAACGTTTTAATGTAATCAGAAGTAGTCCACCACATGTTACCAGACCAGTGAGCAGGACTATATTTTTTAAATTTAGGCCAATCTTTGTTCCATTGCACAGAGCATGTATCATAATCCTGTAAATAAGAAAGACATTTTTTATACTGGGTTATAGTAAAATAAAAAAATAAATCTCTTCTATCTTTATATCCAGGAATGTTATAATTGTAATCAGAAACACTTAATGTTTGTAGAAAGAGAATAGGTGTATGAGGAGTACTTCTGGCAAAATCATTTAGTATCTTAATAGTCGCCATATCAAAATCAGATAATACTCCCACTCTAGTTATTTTTATCTTCTCTCTTAACCTCTTATCTTTAACTATAGAAATATCAACATCACCCTCACCTACTAGATTCAATTGTAGAAAATCTAGATCGTCTAATAACTTACTATTAACTGCTCTTACTAGAACATCATCTACAATTTCTTGATAGTGGTGTAGAGTAGCTACGTGCATAAAAGCTACTGGCTTTTTTAATTTATCTATATTGTGCTTTTTCATACTATACCTTATTTAATTTGTTAACCCTAAATTTAGTAGCGCATCTAATGATAATAATAATACACATCCAGCTAGTACAGCCATGACTAGTAGTAATGGTATTATAAAGGGTGCTAATGTTATTATTTTATCTCTCATTTTATACCTTATACTGTTTCCACATATAGTTCATATTCTTCAAAGACCTCTTGCTTACTAAATACTTAGTCTCCGTACTACACTTACGTCTTAGGTCTGTAACGAACTTTAGATTCTCACCACCTACATCCCAATCCTTCTCAGTAACTGCATTAGGGCTGTCTATAGAGTCATTACCTCGTACTCGTTTCCACTTAGCTATACGATCTTCTAATGCTATAAGCTTCTTCATGTGCTTATGTTGTGGATCATCATACTCTTTCATGTATGGTGTTACTATTGATTTCTTTTTCATATTCAAATTTTTTGTTGCGCAATTTCTCGCGTTATTATATAATAACCCCCCGTTTATTCTCATAGTAAACCGGTACTACCGTCTTCTGTATGCACTTAATAGTTCCTTAGCTACCTGTAGGGTGATCTCATTGTCACTATATAACCTCCATATTAATCTTGCCATTGTTGTTATTGTTTTATATTCATTTTTTATACTCTTGTGTTCAACACATTAATACGTATGCACTTGCTATATCAAAAAACCATGCTCGATAGACAAACCACAGTGTGCCCTGTTTTACTAAACCCCGCCCCCTTAGTGGAGTAAACTATTGTACTCTCCGGGGCGGGTGCTTAGCCGAGTGCAAATCGGTGTTTCTTACTTATTATCTTTTTTTCATATCTTATTGATTATCAATGAGTTAGCAGCCTTGTTGCCCGTCTCTTGAAGTCCTTGTCTATTTTCCCCTCTTAGGGTACTTTGGAACCTTGTCTTCGTCTCTAAGCACTCCAGGCTAGCTAACTTATTGATTATGAATGTATTACTCATCTTTATTATCTTCCATATCATCTACATTGAATAGATCCTCTTCAGATCCATCATCACAGAACTTTTGAACTATTTGTTTAACGAATGTACGTTCGCTATCTACACCTCCATCGTTACTATACTGTGGGTAGATCGTTATGTCTGCTGCTTCTTGTAACATAAACCCGTCGTATATCAGTGATGCTATCTCTACGCTAGTACGTGTGCTGACTGGAGCTGAGAGTCTTGACTCTTCATTGTTGCACTCCTTTCTTGTGAGCTCTGTTATTGAAGCTATATTTTCTAATGCTTTGCTTTCTACTAAAGGGAACATATACTTAAGCAAGTCGCCTTCGTCTTCCTTGCTTAATAAATCCATCTCGATGATTGTGAATCGCTCCATAAGAGCCTTATCCATCACTCTAGTCGATGTATACTCGTTACCTATATTAGCTGTTGCTATGAATGTTACTCCATTAGCTACATTGATTGTATCTTGTCCAGAGGCTTCGTCTAAGCGTAAATACCTCTGTCCTTGGTCTAACACTGTCATTAGTATGTTCCATGCATCAGGGTGTGCTCTACTAAGCTCATCAAGTAGTATCACCGCGTTTGGTGTTTGAATAGCTTTAACGAACAATGCCTCTGAGAAGTATGTTCCTGTGTCTTTGTTGAAGTGCGTATTGCCTATCAACGATGCCCTTGGATCTTGTGTAGCACCTAGATTGAAGTAATAGTCAGGCCTATCTAGTGCGTTAACTAGTGCCTTAGCAGCCATTGTTTTACCACATCCTGCTGGACCCGTCATCATAATGTTCTTACCTCTCATACCTGATCTCATCAGATACTTCCACTTTAACTCGTTCATTTTCAAGCCCTTAGGTTTAAGGTCGTATGATGTGTGGATCATGTGCATTAGCTCAGCTTGTTCCTTAGGTACATCTGCCACTGGCTCTGGTACACTAGCTTCTTTCACAGCCTTATCATAGTCCTTCATTGGGACCTTAGTCCATTTATCACCCGAATAATACAAAGCTTTGCCCTCTGCTATAGCGGACTTCTTCATGTTACTCCATAATTGTTTTGGAAAATTACTAGTATGACACTCTTTACCATCGGCATTGTATACCTTGATCTTACTAGTTGTGAACTGTTCAGGCTTGTAATACCCGATTAAAATTTCATTGATTGCACTCATTTATTTATTATTTAATTATTATTCTTTATTGTTTACTATCCCTCTTTATCTACGATAAAGATACGAAAAATTCTTCAGACTTCCAACTGTTTCCCCAGTTATTTTTCAACGTTGTTGCTTTATATAACTTGTGTAACTCATTCATTCTCAATTGTTTATCTTTAACTCATTCATTCTTAATATATTACTAGGACCATTATATCCTTGATCCCCGCACTTTATATAAGCAGCTGTAACTACTTGATAATCAAGTGATTAACATTGCATGCCATCACCATCTGGATGCCCTAGAGTTATCATGTTCTTAGGTACATTCCATGTAGTAGTCTGACCATTGAAGCGAACCTTACATTTAGTTCTATTCACCTTAACGATCTCTCCAATCAATCCTCTCACTTTGTCGTGCTCAACTGTACATACCTGCCCTACTTGTAAGGATGGTTGTTGTAGTTGTATCAACATACTAACTCTTTTGTTTAATTCTTTCAGCTCTGTGAGCGACATATTGTTCAAATCTTTCATGCTTTATATTTTAATTATTAATTCTTAATCTTTATAATATAAAGATACGAAGAATTCTGCAGACTTCCAACTAAATCCACAGTTATTTCCCGGAAAGTTATTAAGCCTTTGTATCTTATCTGAGCGCTGCTAACTAGTTCATACTCAAGGCATTACATCGGTACCAACTCTCTCCCGGAAAGTTATCAGAAAGTTATACAGCTTTGGGCGCGAAGGCCCTCTCCCACGGCACGGACCCTATTGTCCCAAAGATAATCATGGATTTAGTTGCTTATATGAAATATTTTTCGTATCTTAATAGTACCAGGTTGGTGGGAAATTTAGTAATTATCCGTATTCACCTTACGTCCACCAATGTTGCCCACCATAAGGTAGTAGCAATTGTAGCAGAGTAGGCGTAGATTCCAGCGTCTGTGGTTGGTCCTGTCGCCATCTAGGTGATCCAGTAGGAGGGGTATGGTGTAGTCGGTCACTCTCCGCTCACAGAAGTTACAATTGTCACATTTTTCATCCAGGATGCTGTTGGTTATTATCCTTTTTTTGAGATTACTTACAGGATATTCCGGGTACATTCCCTCTAAAATATCTTCCATGCTGTACTTTCCCTTCTTAACATTGTAGGGCTTAGCTACCCCGATGCCCTGTTGGTTCTTATGCATCTCAAAAAGGGATTGACCTGTGTCATCATCCTTGTACATCTTGGCATATTTCTTGTAGGTGGGGTAGGATACGCGAAGGAATCGAGCAGCTTCCATGTTAGATTTGCTATTTTCCATAGCATATAAGATGTTGGTCTTCAATAAGTTAAGTGGCTCTCGGCCTGTTCCAAACATTCTTCCCATAATTTACTCCTCTATATAAAAATTTGGGTCACAACAGACACATGCATGAGCTCCTCATCTTCCTTCCATACATGTTACTTGTATAACCTTTATTTAAGTGTGTAAATAAGTAGGACACTAACAACTTAAACACTTAGTATCTCGACATGATTATTTGGATTGTTTTGCAATGATTAGATTGACCTTAGCCCCTTGTCTCACGATGAATCCCGAAGGGACCCGCAGGGCTAGTAGCTAAATTAAGAAGTAGCTTGGGGCGAACACATTGGATTTCAGCGTGTTTGTGAAGCGTATTGGACTCTATAGACCTTTCTATCAGCTTGTGACTCGTACCTTACCCAATATATCTTTAGTTTGGCTTGTGATGGGTATTGAACATAATACCAATGGTGTCTTTGCTCGGATGCTTGTGACCTATAAGGTACTATGAAGTACTTGATATCTGCCTGTGACGGATATTTTACCTCAAATACCTTAAGGTCGGCTTGACTCTCGTACTTGGTTACCCAGACTGTTTGTGCACTTGCTGGATTACAATGAGCTAGTACCATCATTATGATTACTGTTACTACTATGCCTATCCATCCTATTGATGCACTCCTCATCGAGTCCTTATATTGTCTTTTCTTACGATATTCGGCTCGATTATATGCTATTACTTCATCTTGTGTTGGTTGTTTCATTTTTATATTCTTCTAGTACCTTACTTACCTCTGATAACCTCACATACCAATATCCATCTAGTTTGTTGTTTACTTTATATGGTCCATTCCATAGCTTATCTAGTACTTGTTTTATCATTTGTTTCCGCTCCTTAGCTTCTTGGAGTTGCCAATTGTTTTGGTATATGCTCTTACTCACCTTTAGCCTCCACTACTACATACAATTCATCAAATTTGTCTTCTGGTAGATCTTTAAGTCTCACAAAGTAATCTTTCGCTTCGCTCAAGTTCTCTGCACTAGTCTTAAATATGATTTCGGATTTACTCCTTAACTCGGGATGAGCAAACCATCCACTCTTTATTGTCATTATATAATCTCCCATATTATTTACCTCTCAAATGCTTCAAAGCCTGTTCTAGAGATTTAAGCCTTCGATCTTGCTCGGTACCTGATAGTTCATGCTCGTGACGGAGCTGCTCTATTATGTCTTTATCGATCTTGGCTTGTTTCTCATTATCGGCTTTTAAGTCTTCTTGGAATTGTTCTAAAGCAGCATTCCTTAATTTCTTACTTTGCTTTTGTCGGTAACTACCATATAATGTCAATACCACAAATAATACAAATGCTCCTAAGAAGAATCCTTGGATGGTTTGACCTGCTAAGGAGTTTCCCATTATCCATTTGACTAATTCCATTATTCCATAACCTACACCAAACCAAACTATTATGTTCCAAATATCACTTCTAATCTTATTTCTTTTAGCTAAAAATTGTTTTCTATTATAATCCATCTTTACATATCTCCACTTGACCAATTTTCTTCCTTTCCGGAAGGGCCTTTTGTTAATTTCTCTTCTGTTCTACACCCGCAACTGTTACCTTTACATTTTCTTTGTGAGTATTTGCTGTTAGGGTCTAGTGAGTTATAATGTCTATCGTGTTTTAATTGGAGGGATCTTTTTCTTCTTTCTAAAGCTTGTCCTTCTGATATAGCATATCTTCCAAGTATCACTACCATTGCTAACACTATTACTAAAATCACTATTCCCATATTATTTATTCCTTCTCCAATAAGCTGCAAATAGAATAAATGCTACTATTGATGAAGCTATTATCATTGCTTTTATTAACATTACCATATCACTCCTCTAACCACTCTATTATAGTGTCGTGAACTTTACCACCACATCCCATATCATAATCTCCATCTATATCACCATCACTATTTGTGTCTAATACTTCATACCAATGTCTCATGTAATCATCAATACTATCCCATTCTCTTTGAGATCCTATTGCACCTGTATAATCTATGTCTTCTTTTGTTTTTATTTTAGTAGTATCTTGTTCAATAATTGTCTCTGTCATTAGTTGTTTCTTTTCCGCTACTTGAGCTCTTCCCACACTTTTAAGATATACTATTGCTAGTATTAAGAGTATTCCTACACTTTTTCTAATCATATTTTTAGTTTCTTTATTCATTTTTACTGAGTATGTAACCTATATTTTCGTTTCGGGCGTCGCCTCTTCGAGGATTACATCCCTCCTACATTTTTGTCATGAAAGTTTGGATGATTCTCATCCCATTCTTTGCCTTTTACTATTCTTCTAGATCTTAATTTTGGACCTGTATAAATCTTCTTTCCTGTTTCAGGGTCTATTTTAATCGATGAACTACTCTTCTCTTTTACTGCTTTTCCTAAATCTTTCGTTGGTTTATTAGTATTAATATCAGGATATAATTCTGTATCTGATGCTAATTGACCAAAATCAGCTGGATTGAATTTGAATGTATCCATTTTATCTGGGTCACCTATAGTTATAGGCTTTGTAGCCATCTTTTCAAATGCTTTTTCTTTCTGATCCTCGCGATATTCATCTGGAGACATTTGTATTTTCATTTGTTTATATTCATCAAAATCATAAACACTTTTATTAGTTATAGGTGACGATTTCTCTACAGCATCTAAGATTTCCTGTGATCTAATCTTATTAGATTCTAATCGTAACATATGTTGCATTAGTTTCATATCACCAGCTTCTACATGGTCTTTATATTTATCCATGAATTCATCATATTCTTTTAGTGCTATATCTCTTGCGTCTTTTTCTTTACTCATTACTTTACCCATTCTTTGTAACCTTTTTGATGTGCAGTTACTTTGTTTAATTTAGGATTAACTCTCATGTACATATCTGCCCACATCTTAACTTCCTCTCTTAAGTTATAAGCATTTGCTTCTTGTAGAATTTCTTCTATTTGTTGTGCTTCGCTCATTTTATTAGAACCCTTTTTTGATTGACTCATTACTTATTTCCTCCGATATCATATTCCATTTAGCTATCTCATCTACCTCTACAAGATCCATTAGATCTGTTATCAATGATGCGAGCCCTTCTTCTGTAACTAGAGCATCAACACCTTTTGTATACCAATCTTCTACTCCTTGTATACCTTCCTTTCTGTATATCTCTATAACTTGATCATTATCTATATGTCTTCTGTGAAAGCCCATTATTTTGGTCTTCTTCTATTAATAACTTTATTATTAGTTCTATTCTTATTAGATTTTATTATAACTTTATTATTAGTTTTATTCTTATTAGATTTTATTATAACTTTATTATTAGTTTTAATATTTCTATTAGGTTTTACTGTAATATTTCTATTAGGTCTAATAGGCCTATGTGTTGGTCTATTAACAGGCTTATTAATTACAATATGTGTTGTATGAGTATAATGAGATGGTGGACATGCATTATAATAATAGTACCAAGGATAGTAATGTGGTATTCCATAATAGTAATAATATCCACTATTCCAACCCCAATATATTTGATTGTTATAATATGTTACTGAAGCATGAGATTCTCTTACATCTGAATATTCTGCATCTGTTAATACGTAAGTTCCATAACAACTTGTTAAGAACAATGTTAATGTTAATAATATTGTTTTCATATTTTATTTTTTACAACAAGAATGATCTGGAAGACATTTTTGACCTTGTTCCATCAATTCACAATTATGTGTAGTAGTTTGTGTAACACCACATCCTGTAAATAATGATAGTACTAGGGCTAATAGAGTTATTACTATTAGTATTTTAAATACATTTATTTCTTTCCAATCTTTCATTATTTTCTTAGTTTTAATTTTCTATTTTTAGTTACCAGACCTTATATCCTCTAGTTGATTTACCATCATATTTTCTATGATAGTATTCTGAGTTTTTCATTACTCTCCAAAAGCCGTAAAGGTTGATCATTTTTAATAATTTAATCATAATTTTATTTCCTTATATATAATTTTCTATTTTGAATGTACATTACTCCTACTGGTATTTCAAATATCTCTCTACCTAATAAGTCATACATTTTGCCATCATTGTTAGTATTTAATTCTAATTCTGTAATTGATAATGGTTGTGCTGTCATAGCTTCCCATTGATATGTGTTTGGATTATATACTAATGAGTCACAACCTGAACAAGTGTAAATTGCTCCCATAAAATATATGTAAGCATCAT
>Ga0080013_1001631_pt1 | contig 28974 bp, 32 predicted proteins | sample ETNvirenome_6_85_FD_69236 | JGI IMG/M metagenome (GOLD analysis project Ga0080013, IMG submission 69236) | Marine viral communities from the Pacific Ocean - ETNP_6_85 (SPADES assembly) (version 2) | ecosystem: Environmental > Aquatic > Marine > Oceanic | place: Pacific Ocean | collected 2013-06-19 | reverse complement strand
TATGAAAATCCAGAACATCCAGCACATCAACAGGCTAAAGATTTATTAGATACAGGTAAAACAAAAGAACCTACTACAACTGTTAAGGGCCCTGATGCAAAAGCGGATAGAGGAAAGCCACATAATACAGATATAAATCCAGATTATAAAAGAGATGGTGGTGAAGAACCAGGAGAACCTAAAGAAAAAAAACCAAAAGGTGATCATAAATCAAAACAAAAACATATTGAAAGTGGATTTGTAAAAGGTGCCGCGCCTGGAAATGCTGGTTCAATGTATAATGAGATTATGAGTGGAGAAGTTGCAGATTTACTTCGTGATAATCCTGATGCATCAGAAGAAGAATTAGTAAAAAGTATTTTGGATAAATATGGTGATTCTAAATTAGCAAAAGATAATTCGAGTGTGAAAATGGCTGGTAAGTTATCAACAAAAGAATTACCTGAAGATTTACCAAAAGAACAAAGAGAGTTATATAGTAAAACATTGATAGCAGTAAGAAGTGGTAAGAGAAAACATCAGAGGTCAGTAGATGCATCTAAAGATTTAGGATGGAAGAATTCAGAAACTACAGAATATTTTGGTGATAAGGTTGGTTTAAAGAAACAAGAAGAAGATATAAAATCTGCATCAAAAGTAGTTGATTTAGATGGTAATGAAATACCAAAGGATGAGATAGTAGAACTAATTAGAGCTGGTGGTGGCGGAGATAATCCATCAGATACGGCAACAATTATAAAAAATAAAGATACTGGTGAAGCTACAATATTATTTACATCTGATAAAGATTCAACATCAGCTATAATTGCACAATCTTCTACAAAAGCAGAATCTACACAAACAGATGATGCTATTTTATCTTTAGCAGATAGTGGAAAAATAACACAAGAAGAGTCGGAAGCGGTTGCAGGTGAGAGAAGAAATTATTCTGATAGTTTAGAAGAAATAGAAACTAAACTAAGAAGTGTTACAAGTGAACCTGCAAAATATGTTAATGATAACTTTGAATCCGATGATATTGATTTTATGAAATCAATAGGTGCTGGAAATCAAAAATATTGGGATGGTGAGAAGGGTGTAATTAAAAAGTTTAAGAAAAATACAAATTGGTCAACAGATAGATTTGATGAAAATGGACAAAAAATAGAAGGACAAAAACATAATTCTGGTGAATATCTTAAAGAGGTTGGCTGGGATGGTGAAAGTGAACCAACAGAGGAACAACAGGCAAAAGCTTTCTTATTATATTCTACTAAAGTAGAGAATCCACCTAAAAATGTTCAAAGAGTAATATCGGATTTAAATAAACATAAAGGTGGCCCAAACGTAGATAATTCTATTGAAGATATTAGAAAAGAATCAATTGATTTACTTGATAAACAAATAGAGGAACTTGACCAAATAGATGTTGATGGTGTTGGTTTAGGAACACATATTGAGGGTAATAATATTTGGAAACAAGGACATATGGGAGCAATATCAGGTGAACAAGGTGTTCATAAATATAGAGGTATGTTTGAAACAAATCACGCTGGTGTTGTATTGGATGGAAATGTATTGAAAAAGGCATTAGGAGTTAATTCAAAAGAAGAATTTTTGAAAAAATTACAAGTTGATAAAACTGAAAAACAAATATCTAAAGGTGATAGAGTTACAGGTTCTACAGGTATAGTTTATGTGATGGTTGGTGAAGAAAGAGTTCCAATTATGGAAAAAAGAAATAGAACTAAAGATGGGCCTTTAGGTAAATTACAAACAGTTTATAAATGGACAAACGAGTTTCAACAACTTATTAAGGATAAACAATAATGAGAACACAATTACTTTGTACATTCACTAAACGAAATAAATTTTATGAAACAGTTAATATAATAATTGAATGTAATGATATTGTATTTGATAAGGTATATGTATTTCAGAATGAACTTGATCAACATCAATTAATTTGTACTTATAATGTAGAATATGATGAAGATTATATTGAAGGTATTCCAGATACAATTTCATTACATAGAAAAAAGAATACAAATACCCTTTATACGATTAATGCACTAAACGATGTTATCAGAGAATTAAATGATGGTAAGTTAGATAAAACATTTCCGATACCCTGGGAAAATTATAAAAATTGTTTATTGTTAACAAATGAAAATGGTTTCACTAAAATACCAACCAGAATTTATACCATAGTAGATGTAAAAACTTGGGATAGAGATAAAAAATAAAATTGTATTTTCGAGGGTTCGATTATACTTATATATGAATCAAGGTTATACTTGATTAAAAATTAAAAAATGAATAATAAAAATAGGAGATTGAATAATGGACTTAAATGCAATAAAAAAACGTCTTAATCAACTTAAAACAACAAACAATCGCACATCCAATCTTTGGAAACCGCAACCTGGTCAACAGGTAATTCGGATAGTACCTTATAAACATAACAAGGAAAATCCTTTTATCGAATTATATTTTCACTATGATATAGGTGGAAAGTCTTATCTTTCACCACAGTCATTTGGTCGTCCAGACCCAATTGAAGAGTTTGCACAGAAACTCAAATCAACTGGTTCAAAGGATGATTATCGTCTTGGTAGAAAGATTGAAGCTAAAATGAGAACTTTTACACCAGTAGTAGTTCGTGGTGAAGAGAATCAAGGGGTGAGATTTTGGGGATTCGGAAAAACTGTTTATCAGGAATTACTTAGTATTATAGCAGACCCTGATTATGGAGATATTACTGATCCAACGAGTGGTCGTGATGTTGTAGTTGAATTTAAAACAGCAGAAGAAACTGGAAAATCTTTTCCATCAACATCTATTAGAGTCAAGCCAAATCAGACCGTAGTTACCGAAGACGCGGCTGTTTTAGAAACCATAAAGGAAACTCAAAAAGATATTCGTGAGGTTTATAATGAAATGACTTATGAAGAACTTACGGATGCATTAAATGGGTATCTAAAAGGTGGTTCTACTGATGAAGAATCAGCTACTAAAGAATCAACTTCTTTACCTGAAACATCAAATTTTGATGCTAAGAAAACAGCTGATGCATTTGACGACTTATTTAATAAGTAAACTAAAAAATGGGGGAGTTGAAGGCTAGGATAAAACCGCTTAGTCAAGGTTACCGGACACTCCCCTAAGTTATAATTTAATCGGAGAAAACATATGTCAACACGAGATGAATTGGCGGGTGTATTAGCTGAAACCTTAAATAAACAATTCAAAGATATGAAAGTTGCTTATTTTTTGGATGGAACGGATATAACACCCACAGATATAAAGGAGTTTGTTTCAACAGGCTCAACAATGTTAGATTTAGCAATTGCTAATAAACCTAATGGTGGAATTGCAGTTGGTAGAATAACAGAAATAAATGGTTTAGAATCAAGTGGTAAATCACTACTTGGTGCTCATATATTAGCAGAAACTCAACGTAAAGGTGGAGTAGCTGTTTATATAGATACAGAAACTTCTGTTAGTACTGAGTTTCTTGGTGCAATAGGTATTGATGTGGAAAGTATGTTATATTTACATTTAGAAACAGTTGAAGCGGTATTTGAAGCAATTGAAGAGATTGTTGTAAAAGTTCGTGAATCAGATAAAGATAGATTAGTAACTATTTTAGTAGATTCTCTTGCTGGAGCTACTACAAAGGTAGAGTTAGAAGCAGATTTTGATAAAGATGGTTGGGCTACAGCAAAAGCAATTATTATATCAAAAGCTATGAGAAAAATTACTCAAATGATTGGTAGACAAAAGATAGCTCTTGTTTTTACTAATCAACTTAGACAGAAACTTGGTGTAATGTTTGGAGACCCGTGGACAACAAGTGGTGGTAAAGCATTACCCTTTCATGCATCTACACGTATTAGATTGAAAAATCTTGGTCAAGTTAAAGATACTAAAAAGAATACTATTGGTATGAAAATGAGAGCTCAAGTTGTTAAGAATAGACTTGGGCCTCCAATGAGACATGCTGATTTTGAGTTATATTTTGAAACAGGTATTGATAACAATGGTAGTTGGTTAACTGTTTTAAAAGACCATAATTTGGTGAAACAAGGTGGTGCTTGGTACACTATGGAAAATCATGAAGGAAAAGAATTAAAATTTCAATCTAAAGATTGGTCAAAACAATTAGAAGATGAGAAATTTAAAGAACATTGTTATAAATTAATATGTGGGAAAAGTATTTTACAATATGATAAAAATTTTGGTATAGATGATGTAACAGTAACAGAAATTTTAGATAATGAATAGAAAATATCTCTCTATTTTAGAAGAGATAAAATCTAAAGGCGGTAAAATAGATAGTGGTGAACCTAATGATAAAGTACTTATAATAGATGGTCTGAATACTTTTATAAGGGTATTTAGTGTTATACCAACTACTAATGATGATGGTATTCACGTTGGTGGAATAGTTGGTTTTCTAAGAAGTATTGGTTATACTATTAAAATGATCAGACCCACTCGATGTATTATTGTATTTGATGGTAAAGGTGGGTCTGTACGTCGCCGTAAAATATATCCTGAGTATAAACAAAAAAGAAAAACAAAATATAGAGTAAATCGAGCATATGATTTCGCATCCCAAGAGGATGAGAAACAAAATATGATAATGCAGTTACAGAGAGTGGTTGAATATTTAGAAGCACTTCCTGTAACTGTTTTATCTTATGATAACATTGAAGCAGATGATACGATTGGTTATATTTGTAGACAAGTTCTTACTGAATCAGAGTTAACAGTTATGTCTACTGATAAAGATTTTCTTCAGTTGGCAAACAGTAGAATAAAAGTATGGAGTCCAACTAAAAAGAAAATGTATGATGAAGATACTGTGTTAGATGAGTATGGTATATCATCTCATAACCTTATATGGTATAGAGTATTAGATGGAGATAAGTCAGATAATATTCCTGGTGTAAAAGGATTAGGATTGAAAACTATACAAAAAAAATTACCGTTTTTGAGTGAGAATCGTATAGTTGAGATAGATGAAGTTATTACAGAATTACCAGAATCTAAAGAAATAATAGAACGAAATTATAATTTGATGCAATTATCAGACGTAGATATTTCTGGTTCTACAAAAACAAAGATAATAGAAAAAGTTAATGAACCGATTAATAGATTAATAAAATATAAATTTCAAACAATGTTTTTAGAAGATAAGTTATATAGTGCATTACCAAATGTTAATAGTTGGTTACTTACTAATTTTAATCAATTAAACCAATACGCTGAAAAAACAAATGAAGATGTATAAAAAAATATTACCATTAGATGATAATGAAAAAGTTGTAGATCAATTTGGTTGGTTACCAGTTTCTATTATTGAACCAGAAAGACAAAGTAAAAAACAATGGAAGAATGCATATTTAAATGATGGTATAAAAGAACAAAGAAGAAGTGATGATGCAAAATATTTAAGTGGTCTTGGTTTTAGTGAATTTCATGCAGGATTGACTGAAGATATTTTGTCATATTGGTCTGTAGTGGATAGTGTAGTTGTTGACCCGTTTGCTGGTAGATTAACAAGAGCGTTTGTGAGTTCAAAACTTGGTAGAAAATATTATGGATATGATATAGCACCAAATACAGTTAAAAGAGTTAATCAACATTTGACAAAACATAACTTAGACGCTACAATTTATTTGGATGATGGTTGTTATATGAGACAAACACCAAATAATTTCGCAGATTTAGTTATGACTTGTCCACCATATCATCAATTAGAAAAATATGAATCTGTAGAAAATCAACTATCAGATATAAATGATTATGAAACATTTTTGGGAATGATAGAAATATGTGCGGTAAATATAAAAAGAGTTTTAAAATCAGGTGGATTTTTAACTTGGGTATGTGCAGATTGGAGAGATGGTATAGAATTCAGGCCATTTCATTCGGATTGTATTAGATTGTTTAAAAAAGTTGGTTTTAACTTTCACGATTTAATAGTTATAAAAAACAAAAGTCCATTTGCAAGTATGCAAATTGGTAAGGTTGCATCTAAAAGATATACAAGTAAAATACACGAATATATTTTGGTATTTAGAAAAGAAGGTGAATTAGATTATCCATCAGAGAAAATTAAGGTTTTTGGAATTGAGAAGTTTTTATAATGAGTGAAACATTAACAAAATACGGAACATCATTTCAGTCTAAAATTTTAGCATTATTATTAAATAATACAGAATTTATACAGACTATTAGTGATATTTTAACACCACCAATGTTCGATAGTGATGCGAATAAGTGGTTAGTTAATACTATAATACAATATTATTATAAATATAAAAAACAACCAACGTTAGAAGTTTTAAAAGTTATGATTGGAGAACTTGATAATGATGTTTTGAAAGTTTCAGTAGTAGATAAATTGAGAGAAGTTTGGAAACACAATGAAGCTACAGATTTAGAATTTGTTCAAGAACAAACTTTGGATTTTTGTAAAAATCAAGCGTTAAAAAATGCTATTATAGAATCTGTTGATTTATTAGAAAATAAAGATTATGATTCTATTAAGAAAATTATTGATACTGCTATGAATGCAGGAGCATCAAGAGATCTCGGTCAAGATTATATTGAATCACTTGAAGTTAGATTAACAAAGTCAAGTAGAGATACAATTGAAACGCCGTGGGATGTTGTAAATGAAATTATGGATGGTGGTTTAGGTAAGGGGGAACTTGGTGTTATTGTAGCACCAGCGGGTATTGGTAAATCTTGGACACTTCAAGCGTTAGGTTCTGGTGTTATTAAAAATGGTAAAACAGTTGTGCATTATTCATTAGAATTAAATGAGAATTATGTTGGTTTAAGATATGATTCTATTTTTTGTGGAGTTACAACAGCGAATATTAGATATTATAGAGAAGAAGTTGAGAAAAAAATTAGAAATTTAAAAGGGAAATTATTAATAAAATATTTTCCAACAAAATCAGCATCAGTTCAAACAATTAGTGCACATTTAAAACAAATTGAATTAAGCGGTGTTAAACCTGATTTAGTTATTGTTGATTATGCTGATATATTATTACCACTTGGACATTTTAGAGAGAAGAGACACGCACTTGGTACGATATATGAAGATTTGAGATCTGTAGCTGGAGAATTAGAAATTCCTATTTGGACAGCCTCACAAGCAAATCGGTCAGCGTTGGAAGAAGATGTGATTGGTGCTGATAAAATTGCGGAAGATTATAGTAAAGTTATGACAGCTGATTTTGTAATGAGTATGAGTAGAAAAGTTGAAGATAAAATAGCTAACACAGGTAGGTTTCATGTGATAAAAAATAGATTTGGCATTGATGGTATTACTTATCCTTCTACAATAAATACTAATATTGGACTTGTAAAAATACACGAAAGTAGTTCAAGATCTGGAAAAATAGTACAGGGTAAGATGGATAATAAAGAAGAATTTTTAAGAAAAGAATTAGCTAATAAATATAAAGATATGGGTAAGAAAGTAGAGGGGTTTGAGTAATAGGATTTAATATATATTATATTTAATATTGTGGTTACGTTTATTGGTTATTAGAAAACGTATATAATAAAAGGAGAAATTTTAAGTTGTCTGAAAAGTTTACATTGTCGAATAATTTTGTGAATAAATATAAAAGAAAAAAACCACCATTTGGTTTTAATGGTTTAGGTGAATTAGTTTATATGAGAACCTATTCAAGAATTAAAGAAAATGGAAAAAATGAAAGATGGTGGGAAACTGTACAAAGGGTTGTAGAAGGTACTTATTCAATGCAAAAGCGTTGGATTGATTCGCACAGTCTTGGTTGGAATCCCTGGCAAGCTCAAGCTTCAGCTCAAGAAATGTATGATCGAATGTTCAATATGAAGTTTTTACCGCCTGGTCGTGGATTGTGGGCTATGGGGACAGCTATTACAGAAGAAAAGGGATTATATGCAGCTCTTAACAATTGTGCATTCGTATCTACTTCCACACTTAAAGAAGATTATTCAAAACCATTCTGTTTCCTTATGGATGCAAGTATGTTAGGTGTTGGTGTTGGTTTTGATGTAAAAGGTACAGGAGAAATAATGGTTAAATCTCCTAATAAAAATAGAAAGAGTGAACAATTTGAAATACCTGATACAAGAGAAGGTTGGGTAGAATCATTAAAATTACTTTTAGACTCATATTTTCATGGAACAAGTGTTGTTTATTTTAATTATGATATAATTAGAGGTGAAGGAGAACCAATCAAAGGTTTTGGTGGAGTATCGAGTGGACATAAACCATTAAAAGAAGTTCATCAGGAAATTAGAAAAGTATTAGATAAGAATATAGACGAACCAATTACAACTACTACAATTGTTGATATAATGAATCTTGTGGGTAAATGTGTAGTTGCTGGTAACGTAAGAAGGACTGCTGAAATTGTTTTTGGAGATCCATACGATGAAGAATATTTAGATTTAAAAAATTACAAAGTAAATAAACATAGAGAACAATATGGTTGGACTTCTAATAATTCAATATATGCAGAACTTGGTATGGATTATACCGATGTGTGTAAAAGAATTACAGACAATGGAGAACCTGGATTTGCGTGGTTAGAAAATATGAGAGGTTATAGTAGATTAAAAAATGGTAGAGATAATAAAGATCACAGAGCGGCAGGTGGTAATCCTTGTTTAGAACAAACACTTGAATCATATGAGTTGTGTTGTTTAGTGGAAACATTTCCAACAAATCATGATACATTAAAAGATTATTTAAGAACACTAAAATATGCTTATTTGTATGCGAAAACTGTAACACTTGGTAAAACACATTGGCCAGATACTAATAGAGTTATGTTAAGAAATAGAAGAATTGGTTGTTCAGTAAGTGGTGTTGCACAGTTTATTACAAAACAGGGAATGGAAGAATTAAGAAAATGGTTAGAAGAAGGATTTGAAATTATACAAGAGTGGGATAAGATGTATTCAGATTGGTTAGCAGTACCACGTTCAATTAAAACTACTTCAGTTAAACCAAGTGGTACAGTTTCTTTATTAGTTGGTGTTACTCCTGGAATGCATTATCCAGAAAGTCGTTTTTATATTCGTAGAATGAGATTATCAAACCAATCTGAATTAATAGAACCATTAAAAAGAGCTGGATATACAATAGAACCAGCATTCGGTTCAGAAGATACTACAATGGTAGTAGATGTACCGATTGATGCAGGGGAAGGAATAAGAACAGCGGCTGAACTATCTATTTGGGAACAGTTTAGTTTAGCCGCATTCTTACAACGACATTGGGCAGATAATCAAGTTAGTTGTACAGCAACTTTCAATCCAGAAACAGAAGCAGATGAATTACCACACGCTTTAAATTATTTTCAGTATAGATTAAAAGGTATATCACTATTACCAAGAAAAAATGGTGGTGCGTACAAACAAATGCCCTATGAAGCAATAGATGAAAAAACATATCATTTTGAAGTTGAGAAACTTGGTTATTTAAGTTTTGTTGGTATTGAAGGTGAAGAAGCAGAAGTTGACAAATTTTGTAATAATGATATGTGTGAATTACCTGGAGAATAACTAAAAAAGTACTTGACTTGTATAGGTTTTTATTCGTATATTCATATAACATAAATTGAGGTTTTATAATTTAAATGTACCAGAATATCTTCTACGATAGAAGAAAAAATAAAATGCATATTTGGGATGATAAGTTTGGACAACAAACTTTTCGTTATAAGAAGTATGCATATACTAAAAATAGAACTGGTAATTATGTTTCTTTATATGGTGATAAATTAACCAAAATAACAAAATGGGATAAAGACCAACCTAATTTATTTGAATCTGATGTTAATCCAGAAATAAGAGTTTTAGTTGATAAATATACTGAATCTGATGAACCATCTGTTGGACATAAAGTTATGATAATTGATATTGAAGTTGAAGTTACTGATGGATTTCCAGATGTTGAAATAGCTAATAATAAGATAACTTCTATAGCGTTCAATGATCCACTTACTGATGAATATTTTTGTTTAGTTCTTGACGAAAAGTCAGTTTTAAATGAAGATTTTGGAGAGAATGTAACGATAGAAACTTTTTTAACTGAATATGAACTTTTAAATAGATTTTATGTTAAGTATAGGGAAATACAACCTACTATTTTAACAGGTTGGAATATAGAATTTTTTGATATACCATATCTTTATAATAGAGCTCAACAAATTCTTGGTCAAGATGTTGCAAATTTATTATCACCAATACACATAGTTAGGTGGAGTAATTTTAAAAAAAGATATATTATAGCAGGAGTTAGTATTCTTGATTATCTTAGTTTATATAAAAGATTTACATTTAGTCAAAAATCTTCATATAGATTAGATGTGATTGGAGAGTTAGAAGTTGGTGATAAAAAGATTGAATATGAAGGTACATTGAATGAGTTATATGAGAATGATTTAAAAACATTTGTAGAGTATAATTTACAAGATGTAAAACTTGTTAAAAAACTTGATGATAAATTAGATTTTATAGAAATTGCTCGTGGTTTAGCACATCTTGGTCATACACCTTATGAATCTGTTTATATGTCATCTCATTATCTTGAAGGTGCGATTTTGGTGTACTTGAAAAAAAATAATATTGTAGCACCAAATAAAGCACCAAGACCAAAAGATTTTAATAAAGATGATAAATTTATTGGTGCGTATGTACAAGACCCAATTAAAGGTAAACATGATTGGGTATATGATTTAGATATTACATCTATGTATCCATCTTGTATTATGTCATTGAATATTTCACCAGAAACAAAGATTGGTAAGATTAAAGGATGGAATCCTGAGGAATTTTTACAAATAGGTAATAAAAAAACTTATACAATATTACACGGGGAAAAGGAAATAGGAAAGTTTACAGAGGTAGAATTAAAAAGTTTTCTTGATAATGAAAAAGTTTCAGTATCAACTAATGGTGTTATGTATCGTTCAGATAAAGATGGATTGTTACCTGCGTTATTAAAAAAATGGTTTGATGAACGAGTTGAATATAGGAAATTATCTAAAAAGTTTCATGAGGAAGGTGATAAAGAAAAATCAGATTATTTTGATAGAAGACAATATCTTCAAAAGGTTGTTTTAAATTCATTATATGGTGTCTTAGGATTACCTGTATTTAGGTTTTATGATGTTGACAACGCTGAAGCAGTTACAACTACAGGTCAATCTCTCATTAAATTTACTAAGAAGGTTGTTAATTATTATTATAATAAAGAATTAAATGATAATGAAAATTATTGTATTTATATTGATACTGATTCAGTTTTTTATTCTGCTTTACCACTTGTAAAAAATAGATATCCTGATTTGAACACTAAAAATGAAGAAAAAATGTCTAAAGTGATTTTAGAAATAGCATCTGAAGTTCAAGAATATTTGAATAAGGGATATGATTATTTTGCTAAGAAATTTTGTAATTTAGATAAACATAGGTTTGAAATTAAACAAGAAGTTATTGCAAAAAGTGGATTATTTGTTACAAAGAAAAGATATGGATTAAAAATTATTAACGATAATGGTAAAAAAGTTAATAAGATGATGATTAAAGGATTAGATACAGTTCGGTCAAGTTTTCCTATAGCTATGAAAGAAATGTTATCAAAATTACTTGAAGATATTTTGATGGATGTTCCAAAAGATAACTTAGATAAATTTATAGTTAATTTTAAAGATAGTATGAAACTTGTACCTTTTGAAAAAATAGCAATTCCTACAGGGGTTAAAGGATTAAATAAATATCAAATAGAATCTGATAATTTGTTTAGGGGTTATAAAAAAGGAACACCTATTCATGTTAAAGCCTCTATTGTACATAATGATTTATTAAAATATTATAAGTTAGATAAAAAATATCAATCAATAGTTAATAATGAGAAAATAAAATGGGTTTATTTAAAACAAAATGAATTTGGATTACAGGTTATGGCGTTTAAGGGTTATGATGATGCTCCACAAATAATAAAATTTATAAAAACATATATAAATCCAGAAAAAATTTATAAACACGCTTTACATAAAAAAATTATGATGTTATATGATAGTATGAGTTGGTCTGAACCAACTGATAAATCTAAAACAATAGAAAGATTTTTTTAATTTGGAAAAGTTAACTAATATATATGTATATATGGTTATAATAATAGGAGAATAAGTTATGGATAAACAAAAATTCGTAAAATTTATTGATAAATATAATCTTGGTGGAACAGTTAATGCAGTAATTTTAGAATCTAAAGATAATGTATTACATACAAGATTTACAACAGGTGATAAATCATTACTTGGAATTTTATCAATGAAAAATTGGAATTTTGAAAATGGAGAATTTGGGGTATATAATACAGATCAACTTCTTAAATTGTTGTCAGTTCTTGACAATGATATAACAATGGTAGTTGCTAAAGCTGGAGATAAAGCTCATTCATTTAAGCTAACAGATTCAGCATCTTCTGTTAATTTTATGTTATCAGATACTACTGTAATTAATAAACCGCCAAATCCACAAAACCTTCCACAAACTTTTGGATTAAAAGTTGATGTTACTACTCAATTTATTCAAAAGTTTATTTCTGGAAAAAGTGCTTTACCTGAAACAGATACATTTACTGTTATTACTGATAATAATAATGTTAAAGTTGTTATTGGTTATGCCTCTATTAATACAAATAGAGTTATAATTCCAGTTAATGTAGATGAATATCAATCAATGAATTTGATTTCATTTAATGCTAATTATTTCAAAGATATTCTTACAGCGAATAAGGAATGTGAAAGTGCTACTCTCGAAGTTAGTAATGATGGTTTGGCAAGAATTAATTTCAAAATAGATGATTATGATGCTACATATTATCTTGTAGCGGTACAAGATGTAGATTAAAATGTATGATTTTTTACGTGGTTTAAGAATTTTACATTATTTGTCTCCTGTTAGATTTGATACATCAGGAGTATTTCAACATGAGTTTGATTCAAACTATAAAGCTGTTGAAAAAACAATTTCATTTTTACCTAAATGTCATCATTATGTAGTTGTACCAACAAAACATAGAATACCTGATGTTAGAGATAATGTTACTTTTTTAAAGTATCCATATTCAAGAGATTTACTTGCTAACAGATCTTATTTTGATGGTGTAACTTTTCGAAGGTTATTTGATTTTAGATATATGGATTTTGATTTTGTTTTTTGTCATCAACCAGAAATGTTATTTAATATTTTAGTTTCATTTAATGATAAACGATATGGTCAAAATATGAATAGATATTTATTTTTTCATTGGGTTGATTGTCCACAAAGCAGAGCGTCATCAGCCATTCCACCAGCGTATATGAGACAATTAGAAGCTATTAGTATGTCTGATCATGCGTTTTTCCATACAGATATTGCATCGGATTGGTTAATGAGAAATTTTAAAAATAAACAAGCTACTAAACTTAATATTGATTATGTTAGAGATAAATCTATGTTTTTTCCACTTTCATCAGATGAACTTCCCAAGTCTAAAACAATAGATATGAATTATGATAAAGTTATTGTTTTTAATCATAGGTGGGTAAAATCTACAGGGGTGAATAGACTTTTAGAATACATGGAAGGTATGGATGAGTATAAAATATGGTGTACTGATTATAAAGCTCCAAAAGAATATGTAGCGTCTAAGTTAGATAGGGGAGAATATAGATATCTTTTAGAAAATTCATTATGTAGTGTTTCGTTTGTTGATAAATACGCTACGTGGAACTTATCAGTTCAAGATGGATTATCATTAAATAAACCTGTTTTAATTTATGATCACCCATCATTAAGAAAAGTTGTTGGTGATAATTATCCGTTTTATTTTAAAACAAAAGAAGAATTTCAGAGTTTATTAAGAAAGATAGATACTGTTAAAAATTTTGAATGGAAACTTACTGATTATAATTTAATATTTGAAAATAATTTAGTAAATTCTATGAAAAATATAATGAGTAAACCAAGAAAACATATTCCAAAAGATGCATTAAATTGGTTATATTGTATTTTAAATGGTATAAATTATAAACATGATATTGCTAAACAAATTCAACCAAATATACAATTAAATTCTGTATGGCAATATATTAGACGATATTTATTAGAGATAGGAATTGAAGATAATATTAATAGCCCATATGTAAATTATTCTGTTCCTGAGAATATAAAAGATACGGTTGAAAGTATGGTTAAAGATATTGATTTGATAATCAAACCAACAACAATTAAAAGAAAAATAGTTACAAAAAAACACACTTGGTTTTAATTTATGAAAAATAATACATTATGGGTTGAAAAATATCGGCCAGAAACACTTGATACTTATATTGGGAATGATCATCTCAAAAGTAAGGTCAAGGTTTACCTTGAGAGTGGAGACTTGCCACATCTTTTACTATACGGAAAGGCTGGTACAGGTAAGACCACTCTCGCTAAAATTCTTGTTAAAAATATTGAATGTGATTATATCTATATTAATGCAAGTGATGAGAATAATGTAGAAACTGTTAGGACAAAGGTTAAGAATTTTGCATCTACAATTGGTTTTAAAGATTTTAAAATAATTATTCTTGATGAGTGCGATTATATTACACCAAATGCTCAAGCCGCTTTAAGAAATCTTATGGAAACGTTTAGTAAACATTGTAGATTTATATTGACTTGTAATTATGTAGAAAGAATTATTGACCCAATACAAAGTAGGTGTCAATCTTTTCAAATAGTACCACCATCTAAAACAGAAGTAGCTCAAAGACTAAATCAAATTTTAGAAGAAGAGGAAGTTAATTTTGAATTAGAAGAGTTAAAAATATTAATAAATTCAGGATATCCAGATATTCGTAGAATTATTAATACAGCTCAAAGAAATGTTGTTAATAGTATTTTAACTTTGGATAAAGGAAGTGTTATTCAAAATGATTATAAACTAAAATTATTAGAAATACTCAAAACACAAGATAAAAGAAATGCATTTAAAACTATAAGACAATTAGTAGCTGATTCTCAAATTACAGATTTTGCTGATTTATTTAGATTGTTGTATGATGAAGTAGATGGTTATGGAAAAGGTCATATTGCTGAATGTATTTTGGTAATTGCTAAATATGAATTAAGTGATAGTCAAGTAGTTGATAAAGAAATCAATGCTATGGCTATGATAATAGAATTGTTAGGAGTTGTGAAATAGTGGAAGAAAAATATTGGGGTGAAGATAAAAAAATATTAAAAAAAGGATCTCAAAAACCAAATGAAGATAAACACATTTCAGTTCATGAGAATAAAATTTATTTTTATTCTGGTGTATCAAGAAATAGTGTAGTAGAGTTAAATAAAAAAATAGGTGAGATAGAGTCTAAAAGTTTAAATCTTGCTAATACTTTAGATATTGAGTACCCAACAATTAAAGTATTTATAAATTCAGGTGGTGGTTCAATTACTGCAGGTATTTCATCAATGGATACAATACTGAGATGTAAAGTTCCAGTTCATACTTATGTAGATGGATTTTGTGCAAGTGCCGCAACGTTTTTATCAGTTGTTGGTAATAAAAGATTTATTAGTAGAAATTCTTATATGATGATTCATCAGTTATCTTCAACATTGTGGGGAAAATATTCTGAAATAGAAGATGAGAAAAAGAATTTAGATTTAATGATGGAAACTATTAAAAATGTTTATAAAGAATATACAAAAGTTCCAATGAAAAAAATAGATGAAATATTAAAACATGATTTATTGTGGGATGCAAAAACGTGTTTGAAATATGGATTAGTGGATGAAATAATTTAGGAGTTATAAAATGACTATGAAACCAAGAAAACCATTACCAAAAGCAGAAGTTAAAGTAGATTTAGCTCAAGCAGAAACAATGAAATGTGAATATTGTGGAAATTATTTATTTATTACTTCTACAATTATAAAGAGATTATCGGCTATAGTATCTCCAACAGGTCAAGAAACATTAGTACCAATTGATGTTTATAGTTGTGGAAATTGTGGAAGAGTTCCTAAAACAATGTTACAAGGTTCTGGTGTAGAAGAAGAATCTGAAAAGGATAGTTTATTCCGTGCCGATTTATGAGTATTATTGTCCTGGCTGTGGTAATGAAATAGAATTATTACAGAAAATGGGTGAGGACGCTCCAACTTGTACTGAGTGTGTAAAAGAAGTAAAGGACGGAGAAAAAGTTATTTCTATATTAAATCGAGAAATGAAACGTAAGTTTTCAAAATCTACAGTAATATTTAAAGGTAAAGGGTTTTATGAAACAGACTACAAAAAGAAAAAAACAGAACCAAAAGAGGAAAAATCTGTTCCAACATCTGAATCAAGTAACGGCGATTCAGAATCCTGATTATTGGGATACTCTTACAGAAGATGATATAAAAACATGGTCTAATTATATGATTCATAGATTTTTATCTATGAAAATGGAATGGATAGATTTAGTTAATGAATTTCAGAAATATAATTTAGAATCAAAAGATTTATATAATCTTTATATAAATGTTTTACCAAAAGGTAAACAATTTTTAAAATACACGAAAAGGAGAAACCAAATGGAACATCCAGAATGGTTAATCAATATTATTAGAAATCAAGAAGAATATAGTAGAAAAGAAGCTATTGATATGATAGAAATGTTATATCTTACTGAAGGTGGTATGCTTGAATTACGAGAAATATGCGTTAAGTGGGGTATTGAGGAAAATAAAATAGAAGAACTCGGAATAAATGTATTAGGTAGTATAGGTCACGGTGATTATTAAATGAAAGTTATTAAAGAATCGAGTACAAAAAAAGGTATGTCGTTAGAAGAAGTATATGTTAATACAAATGGTGATAAATCTGTTGTTACTTTGATGGAAGAAGACTGGCCTCAGATGACAGCTGAGTTTAGACGACTTCAACGAGTACAATATGAGTTATTTTTACATAAACAACATGATTATGGGCCAGGTAATATTTCAGTAGGTACACAACTACAAACACCTGAAGAAATCAAACTATCACTTACAGGATTATGGTTTAGAATTAATGACAAATGCCAGAGATTAAAAACCTTATTGATGGGTGATAAACAATCAGCCGTAGATGAACCATTAGAAGATGCATATTTAGATATATCTAATTATGGTATAATGGCAACAATTGTAAAGAATGGTAAGTGGGGTAAATGAAGAATATAAGTTATAGTCAATATAGTCAATGGGCAGTATGCCCCCATAGATGGAAATTGTTATATATTGATGATAAGAGAGAGTTTGCGGGCAATATACATACGTTATTTGGTACGGCAATGCATGAAGTTCTTCAAACATATCTTACAGTAATGTATAATGATACAATTAAAACAGCAGATGCTCTTCCAGTAGATGAAATGTTATTACATAGAATGAAAGAAAATTATGTTAAAATTATGAAAACTAATGGTGGTGAGGTAATTTGTGAACAATATGAAATGGAAGAATTTTATAAACATGGATTAATTATATTAGATTGGTTTAAAAAAAGAAGGGGAATGTATTTTAGTAAGACTGGTTATGAATTAGTTGGTGTTGAAGTTCCTATTGAATATAAATTAAGTGATGGAATTAAATTTATTGGTTATATAGATGTTGTTATTTATGATAAAATAAGAGATAAATATAAAATTATTGATATTAAAACTTCTACAATGGGTTGGAATAAATACCAAAAAGCTGATAAAATTAAAACAGACCAAGTATTATTATATAAACAATTTTATGGTGCACAAAATAATATTTCAATGGATAAGATTGAAGTTGAGTATTTTATTGTTAAAAGAAAATTATATGAGAAAGTAGATTTTCCTCAAAGAAGAGTTCAAACATTTACTCCAGCTAATGGTAAACCAAGTATTAATAAGGTTACACGTAATGTAAAATCTTTTATAGATGAATCTTTTATTGGTGGTGAATATAATATGGAACATAATTATGCTAAACAACCATCTAAGAAAAATTGTAGGTGGTGTGAATTTAATCAAACAGAATATTGTGATGAAGGTATAAAATAATGTTATCTAAAATAAGTTTAAGGTTAAAATTAACAGATTTTATTAATACTGATATAGAACAAACTGTTATGGATATGATAAATGAAGCTCATAATAAATTAAGTTGTGCTATTTTATTATTTCTATGGTTTGAAGAGGGTGACTTTACTGGAAAAGATTTAAAAGAATTTTTAATAAGGTGGGAAGATAAATTGTCATTTAAAACAGTTGTTAAGCAAGGCCATACTGTTAAATGTGGTGATTTTATTTATTTTGATATTACACCCGTTACAGCTAAAGAATATTCACATAAAAGATTTACATATTATTATATTGATTCAAATAAAATATTGAATGGATTAAAACATTTTTATGATATTACAAAATTTACAACATCGAATAAATCACCACGAAAACAAAAAAGAAATGACTACGAAGATTAAAGTTGGGATAGTTGGTAGCAGACAGTATACTAACAAAAAGAAGATAAAGGATTTAATATTTGAATTAAAACAAGGATATGCTGATTGTGTAGAAATAATAAGTGGTGGACAACAATATGGGGCTGATGGATATGCAAAGAAATTTGCATTAGAATTTGATTTAGATTATATTGAATTTCCACCAGCACATTATAGTTGGAATATGCACTGTAAATTACCAGCTACTGAGTATAATAAACAATATTATGTTACAAACTATTTTAAAAGAAATAAACAAATTGCAGAATATAGTGATATGATCGTAGCATTTATACCAGAGGGAGTTGAATCAAAGGGTACAATGAATACAGTTAGTCATGCCGAACGTTTGAAAAAAATGGTTAAAATAATTAATTAATATATATTTATATATGTATATATTTGAGGTTTTAATATTATGGAATACAAATTAACATCAGTAAAAGTTTTAAGGGACTTATACAAAAAATTTAAAAGTTGTAATTTAGATGATGAATTTACACTACAAAAATTAGTAAATCGTTCAATGGATTTATATTTGTTAGATGACACATTTAAAGATCAAATTCAAGGTTGGAAGAATTTGAAACCGAGTGGGAGTAGATTATGAAGAATACTGGAAGCCTGCCAAATAATAAAAATGTTGAAAGGTTGCTAACGGATATACATAGAATATTGATTAGAATGGAAGAGCGTTTGAATGTTATAGAAAAAAGTGTTAAAAAAGAAGAAACTACAAAACAATTATTAAACGATTAGTGAGGTTATATGGCTAAGAAAAAGATTTTATTACTTTCAGATGATTTGAGAATGTCATCTGGTGTTGGAACTATGTCTAAAGAATTTGTACTTGGTACACTACACCATTATGATTGGGCACAGATTGGTGGAGCTATTAAACATCCAGAAGACGGTAAAGTTGTTGATATGAATGATTCAATAAGAAAGGAAACTGGAATAGAAGATGCTAATCTTACTATTTATCCAATAAATGGTTATGGAAACCCAGACATACTTCGTGCTGTATTAGTTAGAGAAAGCCCTGATGCTATTCTTCATTATACAGACCCAAGATTTTGGAGATGGTTATATGAAATGGAACATGAAATTCGACAGGAAATACCGATTTTTTATTATAATATATGGGATGATTGGCCTGCCCCCAAATATAATGAATTTTTTTATGAGTCGTGTGATTTAATTATGAATATTTCTAAACAGAGTTATGCTATTGTGAAGGATGTTTGGACAAAAAATCCGCCTGAAGATTGGCAAGTGACATATATTCCACATGGTATAAATGAAGATGTATTTTATCCTATTAGTATTTTTGATAATGAGTATAAAAATGTACAGTCGTTTAGAAAACAATTAACTGATGATGATATAGAATTTGTATTATTATATAACAGTCGTAATATTAGAAGAAAATCACCTGGCGATGTAATTTTAGCATTTAAAACATTTTGTGATACGTTATCAAAAGAGAAATCTGATAAATGTGCATTAGTTATGCATACTCAACCAATAGATGAAAATGGGACTGATTTACCTGCGTTTGTAAACGCTCTTTGTCCGTATAAGGTTTATTTTTCAGATAAAAAACTTGAACCGAAGGATATGAATTATTTGTACAATATGGCAGATGTAACTATTAATTTAGCGTCTAATGAAGGTTTTGGGTTGGGTACGTGTGAATCATTAATGACAGGGACACCAATTATTGTAAATGTTACAGGTGGATTACAAGACCAATGTGGGTTTGTATTTAGAAATTGGGCTTCAGATGGATCTGGTTGTAGTGAAAAGTTTTTAACTGTAGATGATTATTTAGAAATAAAATCATTACATGATGATAGAAAATGGAAAGATAATAGAGATTTGGGCTGGGGTGACTGGGTAAAACCAGTGTGGCCTTCAAATAGGTCATGTGTTGGTTCAGTTCCAACACCATATATTTTTGATGATAGATGTAGATTTGATGATGCGGCAGTTCTTATTAAAGAGTGGTATGATGTGGGTGATGATAAACGAAGAGAATGTGGAGAAGTTGGATATAATTTTGTAAAAAGTAAGGATTCTATGATGACTGCTAAAATGATGTGTCAAAATTTTATTGACCATATGGATGTAGGATTTAATAATTGGAAACCAAAAAAACGTTATAGTATGTATAAAACATAGGAGTTATAATGAGTGATAAACCATTATGTTTAGTTACTGCACCAATAGCAACAAGAAGTGGTTATGGTGCACACAGTAGAGATATAGTTAGATCTTTAGTGAAATTAGATAAGTATGATGTAAAAATTTATGCAGTTCGTTGGGGAAATACACCACAAAATGCATTAAATATTGAAGATCCCAATGATAAAATTATTATTGACAGAATGTTATCAGACCCTAATTTACCAAAACAACCTGATTTACATATTCATATAGTTATACCGAATGAGTTTCAACCAATGGGTAAATATAATATTGGTATTACAGCAGGAATTGAAACTACTGTATGTCCACCGCAATGGGTTGAGGGTATGAATAGAATGGATTTAAATATTGTTCCTTCTAAATTTGTAAAACAAATTATGTCTTCTGTAGCATTTGATAGAGTGGATGAAAAGACTAATCAAAAAACTGGAGAATTGAAAAATGAAAAACCAGTTGAAGTTTTATTTGAAGGTGTTGATAGAAATATTTTCAAAAAGACTACTGAATTTACAAAAGAGTTAGTTGAAGAATTTAAAAATATTGATGAAAATTTTTGTTTTTTATATGTTGGTCATTGGTTACAAGGAAATATGGGTGAAGACAGAAAAGATACTGGAATGTTAATTAAAGTTTTTTGTGAAACTTTTAAAAATATGAAAAAACAACCAGCATTAATTTTAAAAACAAGTGGAGCAACATTTTCTATATTAGATAGAGAAGATATGTTAAAAAAGATTGAAAGTATAAAAGACCAGGTTAAAGGGAATTTACCTAATATTTATTTATTACACGGAGATTTTACTGATGAAGAGATGAATGAGTTATATCATCATCCTAAAGTAAAAGTTCACGTTAATATAACTCATGGTGAAGGATTTGGTAGACCTTTACTTGAAGCAACAATATCAAGTAAACCAATAATTGCTTCGAATTGGAGCGGTCATGTAGATTTTTTACCTAAAGATAATGCTATTTTATTGAATGGTAATTTACAACAAGTACCAAGAAATTCTTTTCCAAAAGAAATGTGGGTTGAAGGAGCACAATGGTTTACAGTAAATTATAATGACGCCTCTAAGGTTTTAAAAAGTGTTCACAAGAATTATAAACAATTTACTTTGAGAGCTAAAAAATTAGCAATTGTGAATAAGTCAAGATTTTCATTGGATGCTATGACAAAAGAATTTGGTAAAATATTGGATAAATATGTACCAGAGTTTCCAAAAGAAGTTGAACTTAAATTACCTAAATTAAAGAAAACAAGTTCAGCAAATATTCCAAAAATTAAATTACCTAAATTAAAAAAGGTGTAACGTGGAACGTGTAATAGATTGTCCAGTATGTTTTGATGTTGATAGATGTTTTGAGGAAATACAAGAAGATTATAGTTCTTTTTTGTGTTTTAATTGTGGTTTTATGAGTGATTCTCGTTATGAAGTAGGTAGTTTACAATTAACTGATAATCTTAAAAAATCACCTAAACTTGTACAAGATTTAAAAATTAAAGATAAGAAACGCGATATTATATGGTTTCCTTCAGTAATTAATATGGGAACGCGTGGTATAATTTTTCCAGAAGGTACACCTGAAATTTGGAGTTGGAGATATGCTACTGTTATTGAAATTCCAGAAGAAGAACGTTATAAATATGATAATTATGATAGAAGACTTGATGTTGAAAATGCAAAAGTATATGGACAATATGAATTTTTGGAGGCGTGTCAGGATATGGGAATAACAAAAGATATCAGAAATCAGTTGGGTTTATAATGGCAAGAATAGGGACTTCTTGGAGTAGAATACAACCTGGAGATATTATTACATTTAACTATAAAAGTAAAAAAACAGGTAAAACAAGACTTCAAACTATTTTAGTTTTAAATCCTAAGTGGTATATTACAGTAGAGGGTGAAAGACATTTCACACTAATTGGTTTAAAATTAGCAGAGCAAAGAGTTCGTACAATTAAGGAAGCGGCCAAGGTAGTAACACAAATATTTAATAAGTTAGGAAGTATAGTACCAATAGATGTAAAAAAAGATATATATAGAATTGAAATGAAAAAATCTGATTTGTTTTGGGGGGGTACTAAACGAAATGTTTATAGAAGAATACGATATCTTTTAGGTAAAGAACCAGTTTATAGGACATATGATTGGGAAATTGCTCGTAAGAGTGCAGTATTTTATGAATCATTACCACTTCCAGAAAGTGTTAAAAGACAAGTACTTGGAAACATAACTCCCACGGGAGAAAGAGAATAGAGATATAAATGAAAATAAGTTATACGGTTACAGCTCACAATGAATTTGAAGAACTTCAAAAGTTAATTCCAATATTATTAAAATATAAACAATCACAAGATGAAATTATTGTTGTAGATGATAATTCAGATAAAGAATTAGTTGAATACTTAGATAAGTTATTTGAAGTTGGTTCTATTCAATCGTGGTATACTCATGAGTTAAATAAACATTTTGGAGAACATAAGAATTATGCAATAGAAAATGCTACAGGAGATTTTATTTTTCATTTGGATGCAGATGAATATCCACATCAAAGTTTAATAGAACAAATTCATTCAATTATAGAAATGAATGACGTAGAATTAATTTGGATTCCAAGAGTAAATACTGTTAAAGGTATTACTGATGAACATTGTGCTAAATGGGGTTGGAGAATAACAGATAAAGGTTGGATAAATTATCCTGATTATCAAGCTCGAGTTTTTAAAAGAGATGATAAGATAAGGTGGATAAAACCAGTACACGAAGTTATAACTGGTGCTACAACATATGCACATTTACCACCAGTTGAAGAGTTATCCTTGTATCATCCAAAAACAATTGAGAAACAAGAAAAACAAAATAAACTTTATATGGAATTATAAATGAGATATCAATTAAGGACACCTGGAATAACAAATTTAGAATCTGAAGGAACTGTAGAAGATAGTTTTTTAAATTTTATGGTTTTTGTAAAAACAGATTATGGTGAATCTGGTATAGAATTAAGAGAAGGTGATACAGATTATAGTAAGATGGAAAAAACTTATAATTTGATTAAATGTCAGATACATAATAGTTTAGATTTGGGTTGGAAACCAGAAGATATTATAATAGCTACTAATTTTGAATTTGAATATATGGGAGTTAGTATGCATATAGTTGAAGATATCTGTGATTATTCTCAATTTTATCATAAACAATATGCGGCTTTAGAATTATTAAATAAAGAAATATTGAATAAAAATTTTTGGTATCATGATTTAGATGCATTTCAATTAAAAGAATTTAAGTTTCCAAATTTTAGTGGTGATTGGGGAACGTGTGTATATCCAGGTGGAGATGGTCATTCCTGTCAATGTGGTGTTATTTATTTGAAAATTACATCTAAAGATATGTTTGAATATTTAGTTGATATGATGAAGAGAAAGGTTTTACAAACTCATGATGATGAGGTTGTGATAAGAAATCATCTTAAACTTAATCCAACTTATAATTGGAGAGTTTCAGTTTTAAATACTCGGTATAATATGGGTATGACTGGTTTTAATGAAAGATATGATGGTGCAACAAAACCTATAAATGTAGTTCACTTTTCACCTGATAAAGAAAGGGATTGGAATTTTATGGTCGAAGGGAGTAATCAATTGGGCGTTAAGGTTGTAGATGACCGTCTTTTAGATATATTAAATAAGTACAGCGTCAAATATGATAAAAAGAAATTTTAAGATATAGAAATTTAACTGCTGAAAAAATTTTATTAGATTTGAAAGAGGAATAATTATATTTATGATTAAACCAAAAACAATTTTTTGTGATATAGATGGAACAATAACAAAATATCCATATACAAACGATTATGATTTAGATAGTGACATGAAACCACTTGAAGGAACAGTAAAAAAATTGTGGGAGTGGGATAAAGCAGGTCATGTTATTATATTAACAACTGGTAGAAAAGAAGGTCTAAGAGATTCTACAGTAAGTCAACTTAGACGAGCTGGTATAATTTATGATAAACTAATTATGGGTATTGGTGGTGGAACGAGAGTTTTAATAAATGATTTAAAACCTGATAGAGAAGGTGATACTGCTATAGTGATAAATTTAAAACGAGATGAGGGGATTGAAAATGTCAAAATATGATTATATAGATGATACTTGGGTAAGAGAAGCTCTTGAAGAATATAAAGATAAAATAGATAAGAATAAATCTCACAGATTGGATATCAGTTCTTATAGAGTAGAAAAGCCTTGGGGATATGAACTATGGTTAGAGTTAAATGAACATTATGCATATAAACTTATTCATATGAATGCAGGATATAAAAGTAGTTTACAATGGCATGAGAAGAAAGTTGAAACCAATTATGTAATTGAAGGTGAAGCTGAAGTTTTATTACAGAATGAAGATGGTGAAGTAGAATCACGAGTTTATAAAGTGGGGGAAGGTTGGTGTGTACCTTTAAGAACTAAACATAGGGTTATTGCAAAAACAGATTATACTGCACTTGAATGTTCTACCGCACATTTAAATGATTGTATTAGATTTGAAGATGATTCAGATAGAGGTAGTGGTAAAATAGAATTTGAACACGAGGGGAATTGATGAAAATTACTTTTTGTCCAAATTGTCAATCAACTGTTAAAGCATATTCTGATTATGGAGCTAATTATGTTGATTTATATTATTGTTACGAGTGTGATACAGAGTTAAATTATAATTTTAAATTTTGTATTTTAGCTGCAGGTGAAGGTACAAGAAATAATGATGTTGATGGATTACATAAAGCACTTTTACCTTTAGAAAATAAAGCTACTATTTCTCATATTATTGACAAATTAGATAAGTCTGTTGAAATTGTTATAGCCGTTGGTTATAAATCAGAACAAATTAAGTCTTATATGGATGAAGTACATTCAAATAGAAAAATAACTTATATTACTATTGATAATTATAACGAACCTGGTTCAGGCCCTGGTTATAGTTTGTTAAGTTGTAAAGATGAATTACAATGTCCATTTATTTTTACATCAGTTGATACTATTGTTAAAGAAGATACTCAGTTTAACTTCTTAGGTGAAAACTGGTTAGGTGTTTCTAATATTGATATTGATGATTCATTAAATTATTGTTTAGTACGTGGAAGTAAATATTTAGATACTTTGTATTATGGCACTGGTAATAGAGCATATATCGGAATGGCTGGAATTTGTGATTATAAAGAGTTTTGGAATAGTTTAGAAAATAGACAAATTGTAAAAGATGAATATCAGGTTATTCATGGGTTTGATGGATTAGAACATATTAAGTTAATAGATTTTACTTGGTACGATACAGGTAATAATAAATCTTATGCTGAAACTAAGAAATATTTTCCTAATGAGATTGTAGCAAATAAAAGTGATGAAGCGTTGTTTATTGATAATAATAAAGTAATAAAATATTTTAATGATTCTAATAGGGCTAAAATTAGAGTGGAGAGAGTAAAATATTTAAATAATACTTGTCCTAAAGTTACTAAATTAAATGATAATATGTATTCTTATGATTATATACAGGGACAATTATTATCGGATGTATATGATGAGGAAATTTTGAGTAAATTTTTTAATTATTTTAGTGAAAATTTGTTTAATCCAAACATATTATATGATCCTATAGAATTTGAAAAAAATTGTAAATTTATGTATGAAGATAAAACAAGGCATAGATTAGTTGAATTAGAAGGTAGTAAACTTGATTTAATAAAAAAAATAAATGGAGTAGAAGTAGAACCTATATATACTTTGTTAGATAAAATAGATTGGCAAAGTTTTTATGATAATGCTATTCCAACTTTATTTCACGGAGATTTACAACCAGAAAATATTATTTACACTTGGGAAAAAGAAGATAAATTTATATTAATAGATTGGAGAGACACTTTTGGTAAAAGTAAAAAAGTTGGTGATGCAAATTATGATTTGGCTAAATTATATCACGCATTAATGATTAATGGTAAAAATATATTGAATGAATATTATGATTGTAAATATACTACTATAGAAGCTACTATTCATTTCAATGTTAAAAGTAATTTACTTTATTTTAAAGATATATTTAAACAATTTTGTATTAGTAATGGTTTTAATTGGAAAATTATTGAATTATTAGGAGTATTACAATATCTGAATATTTGTACTTTGTATAAACATTTTCATAAAGGTAGATATGGAGAATTTCTATTTTTATATGGAAAATTAATGTTAACTAAAAAACTGAATGAGAATTATAGGTGGCCCGAAGATTATGGAAAAGTTTGAATATACTTTACCTAAATTAATTGATTTATATAAGATTGAATCTAATACAGTTCTTAGAGGATTATCAACTTATTATATTGTTAATTTTGTTAAAATGATATTTGACGCATATGAAAATGAAAGAACTATATATGCGTGTGGTAATGGTGGTAATGTTGCGTCAGTTCAGAATTTAGTAGTGGATTTAAATATGCACCCATTTGTATCAGAAGATAAAAGTTCTAAAGGTAAAAATAGAAATCACTTTAAAGCTGTAAGTTTGTGTAGTGATCAAGCAGTGATTACAGGGATTACTAATGATTTAGGATATGATAAGATTTTTAAAGCACAATTAGAATATCAAGCAGAAGAGAATGATATTTTATTTGGAATGTCTGGTTCTGGTAATTCTGGTAATGTAGTAGAAGCACTGAAATATGGAAAATCTATTGGAATGAAAAATATATTAATGACACGAAGTGAAAATACTAAATGTGATGATTATGCTGATTTGGTTTTGAGATTAACAGGAACTTCAAAATTTCCAGGTCAAACTGGTGGTAATAATAATAACTTTCATTATGAAGATTGTATTTCAAAAGTTACTCATATGGCTGTAGGGTTGTTAAAGGAAAAAGTTCAAAATGAAAATTGACCCAAATGTATTAAGAAAAAAGGTTATAGATATGGTTCGTAATAAACAATCAGGTCATATTGGTGGTGCGTTTTCTATGGCAGAATTAACTTGTGTGTTGTATGAAGATTATGATATTGGTGGTAAAGACAAATTGATTTTATCTAAAGGGCACGCCGTTCCTATAATATATGCAGTATTACATGAGTTAGGTAAAATAACGGATGAAGAATTAGATTTGTTTAGAGAAATAGATTCACCATTACAAGGTCATCCAGTTAAAGACGCATTAAAACATTTGGATGCTACCACAGGTTCTTTGGGTCAAGGGTTAAGTATTGCTATTGGGCATTCACTTGGTAAAAATTTGAGGGGTGAAGACGGAACTGTATTTTGTGTATTGGGTGATGGGGAGTTACAAGAAGGACAAGTTTGGGAATCTTTGATATATTATCCTAAAACACGATTATCAAATTTAGTTTGTATTATTGATTGTAATGGGGGACAGAATGATGGATATTCAAAAGATGTTAGTATTATGTATGATAATTTACAAGAGAGAATATCTTCATTTGGATGGAGTTGTACAGTTGTAGATGGTCATGATATGGATACTATTAGATATGAAATGAGAGAGATAGGTAATGTTAAACATCATATGCCACAATGTATTATTTTAGATACTGTTAAAGGTAAAGGAGTTTCTTTTATGGAAGACCCGAGTTGGCATTGCAAAGTTCCTACTGATGAAGAGTATGAGATTGCTATGAAGGAATTAGGAGTTTAATATGAAAGCTACCAGAGACGCCTTTGGATATCAGTTACCAATAATGGGTGATAAGTATGATAATATTATTGCATTAGACGCAGATTTGGGTAAAGCTACTAAGATAGCCAGTTTTAAAGAATCACATCCAGATAGATTTTTTCAGATAGGTATAGCTGAAGCAAATATGATAGGAATAGCGTCAGGTTTATCTGAATATGGATATAAGGTTTTTTTGGCGTCCTTTGGTTCATTTATTACTGGGCGATATGATATTATAAGATGTAGTTTAGCGTATTCAAATCGACCCGTTGTTATAGTTGGTAGTCACGTTGGTATGGCTATTGGTAAAGATGGTGTTACTCAAATGGGATTAGAAGATGTTAGTATTATGAGAGCTTTACCAAATATGAAAATACTAAATCCAGCATCTTATTCTGAAGCGATTAAAGTCATTGAGTATTTATGTGAAACAGAATTGGATTCACCACATTATTTAAGATTGGGTAGACAACCAGTTGAAGACATA
>Ga0080013_1001630_pt1 | contig 28987 bp, 35 predicted proteins | sample ETNvirenome_6_85_FD_69236 | JGI IMG/M metagenome (GOLD analysis project Ga0080013, IMG submission 69236) | Marine viral communities from the Pacific Ocean - ETNP_6_85 (SPADES assembly) (version 2) | ecosystem: Environmental > Aquatic > Marine > Oceanic | place: Pacific Ocean | collected 2013-06-19 | reverse complement strand
ATTGGTCAAGTTGTTCCCGGTGCTGCAAGCCTTACTGGACGTGCTTTTCAAAAAGGGCGAGAACTTCTTACAGAAGAAGGTAAGGCAGCGGCAATAAAGGCGAAAGAAAGGGAGGCTCTCTTCCTGTCAGCAAAGGCTGCGAAGCTCGACGAAAGATTGCGGGCTGCTATGGAGAAAAACTTAGAGGGAAAAGTTGACCCCGAAACGGGTGTCGCTGACCTTGGGGATGTTCTGGTAAGTTTTGACGAAGCCCTCAAGAGTCTCAGGGCCGATCCTGACCTTAAGCCAGACGTTTTACAAGTTTTGAATCAAATCGAAGCCAATACTAAAAGCCCGGAAATTGTAAAAGCCCTCAAGACCGTTGAAATGACATTGAGAGGAACAGTAGGCAGCTTAGAGACGGGAGCAACCGCCGCCCGAAACGCCGATAAGGAAACCGCCACTCAGTTGGTTAAGGCACTGAAAGACTTAGAAGAGGCAGGTGAAGATATTGGGTTGAACAAAGCGGGCAACGTACTAACAGAATTATTTGAGGAAACAATCGAAGAGGGCTTTGCGGATAACTTGGAAAGAGCCAATAAGGCCATAACACGAGTCTATGGGGGCGCCCTAGACCCTGCGGAGATGTCAAAAGAGTTGGGTAATATTACAAATAAGTACCTAACTACCGCAAATGTTGTTCTCAAAAAACTAGACGACTTGGAAAAGGACCTTTACGACGCGGCGGTCCCAAACCGTAAAAAAGTGATAAATAGGTTCTTTGGTGAAAATCTTGATGGCAAAGCTTTCAAGAGGCCTAACGTCGTTCGTGTGTTTGAAATAGACCCTGAAGCCAAAAGCAGTGATTTCCCCGAAGGAGGATTAGACTATTTCCCTTCTACTCGGGATAGGTTCAACACTTTTTGGAACAAGTCGGGTGTCTCGAAGGACCTATCGGCTTTAGGGGTCTTGAGCCCCTCTAAACGAGAAAAACCCCCAAAAAAGCGGAAACGACCGGTTCCTTACACCGTTGAGAGATTTATAGAACTACGCAGGAACATTAGAAATGCCCGCAGCGTAGAGCAGAGAAGTAGAAATCCGAATGAGCATCTTATCAGAGATTTGAACAAACTGGACAATGCCGTTCTGGCAGACATAGCCAGTGGTTTTGAGAAAACTGATTCTTATAACGCAGCCCGTAGTTTTACCGCCGCTAAGAAACGGTTTGAAGAATCTTTGGGACTCAAAGACTTAGATACAAAAGACTTAACCGTCGCTCTCAATCCTCAAAAAACTTTAGCGCAAAGCCTGGAAGATCGGAGGGAGGCTACCACTAATTTCCTAAGATTCTTGGATGACTATAACGGTCAAGAGAATCCTTTCTCGGACAAAAATAGTGCAATAGATATTATAGAAGATGTTAAAAACCTATTGAGGTCGCAGAATAAAGGCGGCGACGACGCTGTAGAGAGAGCCTTGGAAAACACAGAGGAAACTCTGGAAAGTTTGACAGAAAGAGCGGCACGGGCAGCGTTATTTACCGCCGGGAACAAGCTAAACCTTTTCAAGAAAATAACTGTCTCTCCGCGTGGTGGAGCGGAGGAGGTGTTTGTATTTGACGAGAAAGCTTACGCCGACGTTCTACGACAGGCTAAATCAGGACAGGCCGGAGAGGCTCAATTAGTTCTTGAATATTTGGGAATAGATGAGGCTCTGAGCGATCCACAGGTAACTAGACTGGAAGCAGCTTTCAATGCATTGGAAGATGCTCAAAAACAGTTGAAAAACAAAAGACCGGGGCCCCCCTCAAGAGACACTGAAGAGTACAAAGAGCGTTTCGAAAAATTTAAAGGAGATGTCACATTTAGGGCGCTGGCAGACCGAAGGGAAAGTGCCCAACAAGTCGTCATTAAGGCCGCAGATAGCGAGAACCCTGAGTCAGAGTTAAAGCGTATTCTTGATACAATCGAACGCGCAAGGGAACTTAAGCCCGGAGTCTTTACAGAAGCAGATGAACTTCTAGCTAAGGAACAAATTCGGGTTGCTTTATTAAACCCAAGGCAACTCATAGATAATCTCGACGCGGGGGACCGTAACACCGCTGTAAAACTCAAAACGGCGTTGACTACAAAATTTAAGCAATCAGGTAACGAAGAATCAACCCCTCTACAATGGTTGGTAAACAATAAACTTATGAGTGAAGGAGAGTCAGAGGTACTTCTAAGTAACTTAAATAAAATACAAAAAATTGCCGACGAGATTCCTACACAAGAGTTGGACGAGACGGCTGCGATACTCTTTTCCTCACCGGGGTCGCAAACAGAATTTTTGGCAAAAATGTTCGGCGCTATCGGCGGTAACGTGCTTTTGAAAACTGTTACATCGAACCTAGAGAAAGTATTAGGCGTTGTTTTGCCAAAGAACGCTGCTGCCCTTGCAACAGGGTCTTGGGGTGTTAAACAAGTAGAAAAAATCATGCTTGACGGGCCCGCTAGGGTTGAGGCCGAACTTTACAGCCGTCTTCTTGAAGACCCAGAGAGCTTCAGCAAAATCTTAAAAGTTGCCAAAAACAAAAAAGAAGCCAAGATATTCTTAGATGCGTGGGACAAGATTTTTGGAGTCTTACCCGGCATAGGCAGAGGTTTGTCTAGACCAGCGTTTCAGGATGTTATTGACCGTTCGGAAAGAACCGCCGCTACAACAGCGCGGATTCCCGTCGAACAAGCGCAGGTCCCGGTTCGACCTCCGGCACCACCCGTGGAACCACTTTTGGTTCAACAAATCTATCAAGCACCCGGCCAACTGAGTCAGCGATCTCGGGATATACTTGAGCAAGAACTTGCGGAAGACACAATTGGAAGCCTGTTACGATGAAGTACGGCGTAGAAAGCTTAAACCAGATAGCAAGGGACATGTACCGTGGGCCTAAAGGTATTGATAGTTTTGTTCAGTATATGGAGCTTGGTGGGGAAGTTGCTTTGGGGGAACCCTTAGCCTTACTTAACGTAGGTTATGATTCCTCCGCTCTTCGTGAAAAGATTCTCAAAGAAACGGGTGTGGATATCAACAGGATCGCAGAAGAAGAAGGCGTTGATCCCGAGATATTTGCCCGTTTAATTTTCAAAGAAAGCGCCGGAGACCCTAACGCAGTGGGTGACGACGGCAAAGCCCAAGGGTACCTCCAGTTACACGCGGCGGCTGCGGAAGAAGTAGGCGTTGACAGGTCTGACCCTGTACAAAACCTAGTCGGAGGGGCTAGATATCTTAAGAAGAACTTGGACACGTTTGGCGGTGATTACGAAAAAGCCCTCCAGGCTTACAACGCAGGGCCTACCCGTGTGGCACGGGGGGACGTACCTGAGACTACACTTGCGTATGCAAGCTCTATACTGGGCTCTGGGCCAAGAAAAAAAACTCCTCCAGTGGATCAGACAAGTGCTGTGTTTAGGCCCGACACACCGGAACCTTCTTTCATACCTGTAGCCAATCCTGGCGGCGGTCCTGTAGTTATTCAAGAGCCTTCTTTAGACACAGTTGCTACGGTTAATAGGCTTGAGGTACCGGAATTTATCAGAGAGGCACAGGAACCCGTTATTCAGGCAAGTGCTGTGGTTAGGCCCGACACACCGGAACCTTCTCTCATACGTGTAGCCAATCCTGGCGGCGGTCCTGTAGTTATTCAAAAGCCTTCTTTTGAGACAGTTGCTGCGGTTAATAAGCCCGAGATACCGGAACCTACTAGAGAAGCAATTGCTATGGTTAGGCCCGACACACCTTCCGGCATAGGATCAATTGCCCTTGGTAATCTCTCCGAGATATTTACCCAACAGGAAACACCGCGACTAAAGCCCTCAAAAATCTCCGTGCGCGGCCCGTCTGGAAGCCGCATGGCTCCTCCTGGGATGGGGACTCTACCTGAGATGTCTATGCAAGGTCTTGATGCTTTTAGAGAGTTGTATCAAGAGACAACGCCGTACAAAAGGACACCTCTGAAGCCCTCGGCCTAGATTTAGTCGAACCAACTACGGGCCTTCTCTCCTAAAACTTCACCGGCAATGTCTATTTTGTCGCGCAACGCGCCCAAAATCTTTTCATCAATAGTTTTCGGGGAAACAAGGTCGATATAAGTGACCCTGTTTTTCTGCCCGATTCGATGGGCACGGTCCTCGGACTGTAGTCTAATCTCTAAGTCGTAAGAATTAGAGAAGTAAATCACCGTACCTGCCGCCGTAAGCGTAATCCCGTAACCGCCTGTCCGGGGTTGACCGACGAAGAACCGGAGAGGATCGTTTTTATCCTGAAAACGCTCGACAATACCTTGCCGCTCGTCTTGAGGCGTGTCTCCGTTATATTTAGCCACGGCCCGTGGACCATACTTTTTCTGTAATTCTTCGGTGATTGTGTTGATGTCGTGAGTGTAGGTCGCCCAAATAATCATTTTGCCCGACACCTCCTCGACGATGTCCAGTAGCTCCGGCAACCGGTTATTTTTGATGGACTGGATAGTCCCGTCGTCGGGTTGAAAAAAACCGCAACAGATTTGTTGGAGGCGCATTATCTGTGTCAACACGTTCGCGGTCGTCGAGAGATCGCCCGTCTCTAATTGAGCAAGGGCCATGGTTTTCATTTGCTTGTAAAGCCGCGCTTGTTCGGGGGTCAGTTCCACATCGCGTCTGATGTACGTTTTCGGCGGAAGATCGAGGCACTCTTCCTTAAGAATTCTAGTCGAGAAGTAGTCCAGTTTTTTAGTTAGTTCGTCCAGCCTTTGGTATCCGGTTATCTGGTTAAAACTCCGAGCCCCCATGTTGCGACGTTGCATCTTGGCGTATCGGTTCTGAAAAGCGTAGTAGCTTTTAAAACCCAACGCACCGGGATCGAGGAACAAGCATTGCGAGAAAAGGTCCATCGGACTCTGCGTGATGGGAGAGCCCGTAAGAATGCGCCGATAAGGGGAAAGCTTGGACAATCCAACTACGCTTTTGGTCCGCGCAGCTTTGCGATTTTTAATCGTGGTGGACTCGTCAATAATAAACATATTGTCTGGATTTGATTTAAGGAAAGACTCCGCAGCCTCGAAGCCGCGTGGGGTACTCAACGCCTCGACGTTCATAACAAAGATTTTAAGGCCGTCGAAGGCTTCGGACGTTAAAGCGTCAAACTCTTCCGCAAATTTAGCGGTTTTTGCGGGCGTCCATCGAACTACCTGAGTGTCAATCCGAGCGGGCATGTGGGTGGGTATCTCGGCGCGTACCCAATTGTCGTAAACGCCCTTGGGAGCAACTATCAAGGCGGCTTTGATTTTGCCCGCCTCGTGCAGGACTGCCATATTGTCTATGGCAACTTTGGACTTGCCCGTACCCATCTCCATAAACAGAGCGTAATAGTCGCTGCTCCAGCACCGTTCTAGCGTGGAAAGCTGATGGTCGAACGGCTGCGTTTTGAATTCAAATCCGTGCATAACAAATTCTCCTTGACTGATCTAAGGGTCTTTATTATATAAGAGTTTGTCAAGCACGCAATACCGCAGACGCTTGAGAACCAGGAAAAGTGAGAAATGGCAGATTTATCTGATTTAATGGAAAAAGACTTCGAGGAAGTCGCTTCAAAAGTCGAGAGTGTCTCGACGGATGGATTAAAGGGGGTCGCGGACATTGGACGGCAGATTTTAGCCTGTCAAGCCCAATTAACCGACCTTGAGGATACTCTCAAAAATACCAAAAAAGAGTTATTGCGTCTAACCGACGACGTGATGCCGTCGGCAATGGCAGAGTTAGGTTTATCTAGTTTTAAGCTAGATGACGGCTCCATGGTCGATATCAAGCAAACCTACGGGGCAAGCATAAAGGTCGATGATCGACCAGCAGCTTACCAGTGGCTTCGCGATAATGATTACGGCGATATCATAAAGAACGTGGTGTCGTGCGCTTTTGCGCGAGGTGAGGATAGCAAGGCTGAATCTTTCATAGAAATGGCGGCGCAATCTGGGTTGGAGGCTCAACAAAAGTCTTCTGTACACCCCGAGACGCTCAAGGCATTTGTGCGAGAGCGTGTGGAAAACGGAGAAGTGATCCCAATGGACCTGTTTGGTGTTTGGGTTGGACAACGTGCGACGATTAAGAGGAGTAAGTAAGATGGCTGGTAAAGCAGTAGCCAAAGCGGAGACTAAAGAAGTAGCCGCATTTGATGCGTCAATGTTTGAACAAGATGCTGGGCAAGGCATGGACAATCTCTCGCAAGAGGATTTGGCCTTACCTTTTCTGAAAATCTTGTCAGGCTTGGATAGTGTTCTCGACACTCACGAGACAGCGCGTAAGGGCGACATCTACAACACCGTCACCGGAGACGCCTTCTCAGGTAAGGATGGCATAAGAGTTGTGCCGTGCGCCTACCAGCGGAGATTTATCCGCTGGGCACCGCGTGGTGAGGGATCAGGCGGTCCGGTGGCGATCTACGCTCCGGGCGACGACATTCCAAAGACCCAACGCGGCGAGGACTTCAAGGACTATGTTGCTGACGGTTCTGGCGACTACATCGAAGAAACGCATCAGCATTTTGTGCTGATGTTGGGTGATGACGGCATGAACGAAACGGCCCTCATCACCATGAAATCCACGCAACTTAAAAAGAGTAGAAAGTGGAATTCTATGATGGCTTCTCGGACGATGAAAGGTAAGAACGGTCCGTTTACACCACCGCGCTTCAGCCATGTCTATCTGATGAAGACTGTGTCAGAGGAGAACTCGAAAGGCTCGTGGCATGGCTGGGAGATTTCGTTAGACGGTCCCGTTACAGATTCTGACACGTATATTCGTGCGAGATCATTTGCGGAGAGCGTCACGTCTGGTGACGTTAACGTCAAGCACTCAAACGATTCTTCGGGAGAAAGTGACGACAGCGTACCGTTTTAGTTGTCTACGGCGGCGGGGAGTATTCCCTGCCGCCCTTTTCTCTGAGGAATAGAAATGTCTGTTGAAAAGTTTGCGTCGATCTTTGATGGCCTCGCAGAAGCGTATGGTTATTTCAAGATCAGTGGCCGCACCGCAAGCGGCAAGAACACCGGGAAGGCCGGGATCATCCGTGGCCCACGGACCACGCGCCTTTACGAAGAGCATCTTTCCGGTTCCGGCACCGGACTTGGAATCATTCCAATTAACGCCGACAACATGTGCAAGTGGGGTTGCATCGACGTAGATCAGTACCCGCTTGATCATAAGTTGTTAGTCGAGAAGATAAACACGTTAAAACTCCCGTTAGTAGTCTGCCGCTCTAAAAGCGGTGGGGCGCACTGCTTCTTGTTTTCTAAAGAGTGGGTTGCCGCTTCGGACATGCAGAACAGTTTGAGAAACATCGCCGCAGCGATTGGATACGGTAACAGCGAGATATTTCCTAAACAGATCAAGCTGCACCTTGATAGAGGGGACGTAGGCAATTTCCTAAACCTTCCATATTACAATGATATGGATGGCCTTCGGTATGCCATCTTGGACGATGGCAGCGCCGCGACACTGGATGAATTTATAGGTCTGTACGAAAAGGCATGTCAGACGCCAGAACAGATCGTGGCGTTGCAGACCACAGAGACGAAGAAGACGGGAGGTCTGGAAGATGCGCCCCCGTGTTTGCAAATCCTTTTGGCGAATAAAATATCCGAAGGCAGTCGGAACAACGGTTTGTTTAATGTTGGCGTGTATTTGCGTAAGGCTTTTCCTGATTCGTGGGAAACCGAAATACTTTCGTACAACATGAAGTACCTATCGCCGCCCTTGGCTCTTCCAGAGGTGATGGCCGTTGCGAAACAGTTGGGGCGGAAAGAGTACGCCTACAAGTGTGGTGACTCCCCCATAAACAGTCATTGCAATAAGGAACTATGCCGGACCCGTAAGCACGGTATTGGCGGCCCAGACAGTGGGGCTACCGTGGCAAACCTGCGTAAATATAACAGCGCACCGCCCGTGTGGTTTATGGACGTGAACGGTGAGCCCCTGGAGTTGGACACCGAAGGGTTGCTGTCTCAGGCAGCTTTCCAGAAGGCGTGTCTTGAACAGCTTAACTTCATGCCTCGCACTCAGACCAAGATACAGTGGGAAAACCGCATTGCAGGGCTTCTGAACGACATGAAGGAAAACGAGGATGCGATCATGGAAGTCGCACCAGAGGCTAGTGTAAACGGTAGGCTGTACGACCACCTTGAGGAGTTCTGTAGCGGACTACAGCAAGCGAAAGACAAGGAAGAAATCTTACTCCGTCGCCCGTGGACCGATGAGGAAACTAGCAAGACGTATTTCAGGCTGCGGGACTTTGAAGACTATCTAAAGCAAAACAAGCTCTACGAGTACAAGCCACACAAGATCGCGCAACGTCTGCGTGACATAGGTGGGGAAAGCATGGTCTTAAAGATTAGGGGACGTGGTGTCCGGGTGTGGTTCATACCGTCATATGACAAGACAGAGATTGAGATTAAAACGGCTGAGTTTAGTACAGGGAGTCCTTTCTGATGATCGGAGTTTCTAAGAAGAATTTGGACAGGGACCGCGAGATATACGACATGCGGGTCAACCAGCTTATGACTTTGACAGCTATATCGAAACGGTTTGGTCTTACGCGGGAGCGCGTTCGTCAGATAGTTTTATCGTTTTCTAAAGCAACCGAGATAAACCAAAAAAGGGCCGAGGCACTTTCAAACAAGGCAAACAATGCCAGGATGTTGGAGATAGGCTCAAGCCGTCGCGTGGTTAACCTTATAAAAAGACTAAGGGCTGACGACATGACGCCGAAAGAGTTTGTACGCGAATTTACTCCCAACGCCATTAAGTGCCTTCCATCCATCGGAAAGAACACGTTTGCAGAACTGCTTTCCGACCTAGAGGAGTTTGACCCTGATGTTACGAATTTTTGGGCCACCAGGAACGGGTAAGACCACTACACTGCTGAATATGGTTGACGAGGCTTTAGCGACAGGAGTCCCTCCTTCCCGCATAGCTTTCTTGGCTTTTACACGTAAGGCTGCGACCGAGGCTAAGGAACGGGCATTAGCGCGTTTCTCTTTAGACGCTAAGAAAGACCTGTTCTACTTCAGAACTTTGCACAGTTTGGCGTTGTCGGTTTCTGATATTAACGCCGACCAGATAATGCAGCCTTCTCATTACAAGTCTTTAAGTAACGAGATAGGCGTACCTTTTGAAGGTTCAGGTACTTCTAATGATCCGGATAATTCTGCCGCAGAAGCTAAGAAGAACGACCCCGTCTTGTCTCTGATTAGTTTGGCACGGTTAAAGAAGGTGCCTCTGCGGGATGAATACAACATGTCTAACCTTTCGACCTCTTGGAGCGAGGTATCCTACATTAGTAGAAACTTGTCCGAGTTTAAGAAGGCATTTGACCTGTATGATTTCACAGACATGCTGGAAGAGTTTGTTGAGTCAGGTTACCAGAGATGCCCTGAGTTTGAACTGACGTTTCTTGACGAGGGACAAGACCTCTGTCCATTGCAGTGGGACATGGCCCACCTGATTGATGAACGCTCAAAAAAAATGTACTGCGCCGGGGATGACGATCAGGCCATCTACCGATGGGCGGGGGCAGACGTTGATCACTTTATAGGGCTACCCGGAGGGTCTGAGGTTCTTTCACAGTCCTACAGAATACCGGCAGAAGTGCATAGCATTGCTGAAACAGTGGCTAACCGGATCAATAAGCGGTTTCCAAAAGAATACAAACCTAAAAGAGAACGCGGCGGTTTCCAGCGTATTTCTAGCTACGAAGTGGGGTCGCTGCCTATGGACAAGGGTAGTTGGCTTATCCTGGCACAGGCCGCATACATGCTTAATCCTATTAAGACAGAGTTGAAGGCGAACGGTCTGTTGTTCAACAGCTTCGGGCACCGCTCCATTAGCGAGAAGATATCTAGCGCCATCTTGGGTTGGGAAAGATTGAGAAACGGTAAGGAAGTCTCCGGGTCGATGGCTAAGGATGTGTACAGCCTCATGACCTCCAAGGATCGCATCAAGAAAGGTTTTAAGAAGCTATCTTCTTTGGAAGATGACGCCATGGTAACGATAGCAGTCCTTCAGGAAAAATACGGCCTACTCGTCGGTCAGGATGTCCCGTGGTTCGAGGCCCTTGACCGTATCCCCGCGCAAGACACCGCCTACATCACCGCTCTACTTCGACGCGGCACTAAGCTGAACGCGGAGCCCAAGATCACGTTGTCCACCATTCATGGCGCGAAGGGTGGCGAGGCAGACAATGTGGTGCTGCTGACCGACCTTAGCCCTGCGGCCTTTGGGCAGTTTCAAAAAGACCCAGACGATACACATCGTTTGTTTTATGTAGGGGTGACGCGGACGAGAGAAATCCTATATATTGTCAGTCCTCAAAGCTTTTCAAGGAGTTACGTTATATGACGCCGGAGAGAATCTTGGCGGATGCCGAGGCTTTGATAAACGGAGATCGACAACACGACTACGGAAGCGCCAGAGAAAACCTGTCCGACATTGCAAAAGGATGGACCGTTATTGCAAAGCGTGCGATTGAGAGGGACGGTCGCATTACGCCAGCGCACGTTGCATTGATGAACGACTGGCAAAAGACTTCCAGACTCTTAAAGACCCTTGATCACGAAGACTCTTGGGTAGACAAGGCGGCTTACACCGCTCTGGGGGCGGAGTTGTCTGTTTTGGAAGACAAAAAAGATGACTGATAAATTTAGTATCATGCTGCCCACCAGCGACTGGACGCCGCCCGTGGAACTTCCAGACCTTAGCGCCGCCAAAACCATTGCAATTGATGTAGAGACACGCGACCCAGGGCTAAAAACAAATGGGCCGGGTTGGCCCACCGGGAACGGCGAGATAGTAGGGTACGCGATTGCTGTAGAAGGGTGGAGCGGTTACTTGCCCGTGGCGCATCGAGGCGGAGGAAACCTAGACAAGAAAATTGTTAGCAGGTGGCTCAAAAAGGTCTTTGAGAGTCCCGCCGATAAGATCATGCACAACGCGCAATACGATGCCGGTTGGATACGTCGGGAGGGGTTTACCCTAAACGGTCGCATCATCGACACGATGCTAATAGCATCTTTGCTGAACGAGAACCGCTTCTCTTATTCTCTAAATGCTCTTGCCTACGACTACCTAAACAAAGCGAAGTCGGACAAGGAGTTGGTCAGGGCTGCCCAGGAATTTGGTTTTGACCCCAAAGGTGAGATGTACAAGCTGCCCGCAATGTATGTGGGAGCCTACGGCGAGGCTGACGCGGAATTAACTTTAGAACTATGGAACCACTTTTCTGCCTTGCTGACGCAAGAGGACTTGTGGGGCATTGCTAACCTTGAGTTAGAGCTTTTGCCCTGCCTGATCGACATGACTTGGCGCGGTGTACGGGTGGACATGGACGGCGTGGAGAGAACCCGGACCCATCTAATTAAGAGAGAGAAGGATGTCCTAGCGGAGATCAAACGCACAACTAACCTGAAAGTAGAAATCTGGTCAGCAAAATCTTTGGCGATTGCTTTTGATGAAGCCGGTCTGGAATACCCGACCACGGCAGAAACCGGAGCCCCGTCTTTTACAAAGAAGTTTCTGGCGAATCATTCGCACCCTTTGGCAAAAATGATTGTAGAGGCTCGAAACCTGAACAAGGTCCAGGGTACCTTTATCAACACCATTATGAAGCATTGCGCCTCCGATGGTCGAATTCACTCACACATCAACCAGATTCGCTCGGATGATGGCGGCACAGTCTCTGGTCGTATCTCTATGTCCAACCCCAACCTACAACAGATACCGGCCCGCGACCCTGAACTAGGTCCTATGATCCGTAGACTGTTCTTGCCGGAAGAAGGACAGAAGTGGGCGGCTATAGATTTCTCACAACAAGAACCGCGCATCTTGGTCCATTACGCTTACGCCTTTGGTGAGTCCAAAGGGGCTCACTTAGAGGGAGCACCTGAGTTTGTCGAGGCGTATAGAAAAGACCCGGACACCGATTTTCACAGCATGGTGGCGGAGATGGCGTCTATCCCTCGTAAACAAGCCAAGACCATAAACTTAGGCATGATGTATGGAATGGGCGTTAAGAAATTAGCCGCAGAACTTGACTTAACTTATGATGAAGCTAAGACGCTTATTTCGCAGTATCATGAGAGAGTTCCGTTTGTTAAGGGCCTTACTAACGGCGTAACTAATAAACTAAACGACCGTAAATCCCCCGGTTCAATCCATTCTATTCTTGGACGCAAGTGCCGGTTTGATCTTTGGGAGCCGCACTCTTTTGAGATGAACAAGGCTTTGCCTTTGAACGAAGCAGTGGACAAGTACGGGGCAACAACCCGTCTTCGTAGGGCCTTCACGTACAAAGCGTTAAATCGCCTGATCCAAGCTTCTGCTGCTGATATGACTAAGCGGGCAATGGTAAACATCTACAGGACAGGCCGGGTGCCGTTGATTCAGATTCATGACGAGATTGCAATGTCCGTGGATAACGCAGAAGAGGCCAGGGAAGTTGCTAATATAATGGAAGAGGCCGTGTCTTTGTACGTGCCTAACAAATGCGACGTAGAGATAGGAGATTCTTGGGGAAACGCTGAATAACCTTGATAACCCCCATACCGTCGTATAAATTCTAATAGAAATATTCATAAAGAGGGCGACATGGACACGACTCGTTGGAAAAGTATTATTGTCCCAAAGACAATGTACGAGGAAGTCCGCGACATGGCGGAGGCCGAGGGCCGCACCATTAGTGGGCAGCTAAGATTTATTTTTAAGTGGTACAAAGAGGCGCTGGAGGAGTGGCAAAACCAAGACAATGGCGCTTGACGCGCCTGGAGTAACGTGCGAGATTCCGCTTGATCATACCTTTAGCCGTTTCGTGCAGGATGGCTAAAATTCTGATTCTCCATTAGACTAACCCTCCACCGTTCATCCCACGGTGGGGGGTTTTTTTTAAGGTGGTGGTATGGAAGACTTCCAAGACGAGAATCTAAGCGATCTGCTGGAAGACGAGCCCGAAGATTACATCGTGGCGCTCTTGCGCACGTCTTCCTTCTTAACATCGCTTCAGGAAGAGGGGCTATCCCCTGTGGTGGCTCTAACCGCTGCTATGACCCACATGTTCCGACACGTTTCAGCGTTGTCCGTGGATAACACCGCTGCAAAAGCTTTAGTGGATGCTTGTTTCTTCAATGCGACGGCTCTCAACGAAACCGAGGGGGATACCACCATACGGGTGATGCACGAGGGCAATAAAAAAATACATTGAATTTACCGGTATATGGGATATTATCCATATAAGCTTTTGACGAAAAGCTTGAAGACTCTCATCCGGCGAGAAGGATTCCCCGAGGGCCACCAGCGTCCTAGCCGGAAGCTGGTACTTCCAGCCCCGCTCAAGAGGATAACCTTAAATGCCCGATACCGAGATATGGATGTGTATCAACTGCCAGAATTCAGAATGGCCCCAGCACGAGCACGGGGTGTGTAAAGCCGCCGAGGTTGAGGACAACGAGGAACGTGTCGCAACCATGCAAATGAGAGTAGAAGGCTACCCGTGCGGCCCAACCGGTGAACTTTACAAGCCGTTCGAGAAAGAATTCTAAGACGGATGCCCGCTAAACCCCGTAAATTTGAAACCGGATTTGGGTTTACTTCTTTGCAACCTTTCTTAGAAGAACACGGGTTTTTGGTCTCACAACGCAACGGATACTACACGGTCCGTGGACCTTATAACATGCGGTTGCTTAAACCCCGCCGCGCTAAAGGCGTGAAATTTACCCGGCGCGACCTCGTTGAATTTGCCGACGTTATCCGTGAACAAAACGGCTTGGAGCCGTTCATCAAGAAAATTACTTGAGGGTTTTTAAGAGGTACCGGATCAGGTCCGGGTTATCGCGGAACACCTGAGACAGCATGTTGCTCATGCCGTTCACCACATTCTCTTCTGTCTCCGTGTCCGAGTCCGAACTGTTGGGGCTCTTGAGTGAGGAGTGATAATACACGCCGTGCATGACCTCATGCAGTAACGTATTGGCAATGAATGCTGAACTACGGCCCGAGGTTCTTATCCGTATGCGCTGCGACTGGGGACTGTAATCCCCCTCAAACTCGTCGTCTTGATACTCCTCAATCTTGTAATCCAAATACCCTATTCTGACCTTCTTAGGGATCATTTGAACTTTTCCTTGAGCGAATCCATTGACACGAAATTGTAATCCCTTACGGACCCCTTCCTGATCAGCATATCCGCAATCCCGTAAGACCAGCCTGTTGTACTATGCTGCGCGTAGCTGTGAACGTGATTAGAGGGCAGGGCGCAACCGACATTGACCACTTGAAGATCGGCGTTGGAACCAATTTTAGGGGCGCGATGCTTGCGGTCAGTGTGAGAGTGCCCGATGACAATATCACTTAGGCTGTCGTTTGCTATGCTGCTTTCGCTATTCTTACCGCCGTATGCGCGACCCATGCGATTTAGAGGCACATGCACAAAGGCCACCCCGCCGTAGTAGGTAGGTAGCCCAAAGGGAGAGTATGTCCACTTGTGCCTCGTTAAAAGCGATGTGAAATTCTGTTCAAGCATACCCACCACTTCGGGTTGACCTTGCTCAAATCGGTACATTCTGTGCTCGTGATTTCCCAGGGTGCAGTGCTTCTCGAAGCTATCACACCCTAAAGCGTCCAGAGCTTCGGCAAAGCTGGACAGGTCATCGGTGAAAGACGGCTTGTCCTTGCCGTCAAGAGAGCCGTTGGGCGTCCAGTACGACAGCGAATCCAAGGATGCGAAGTCTCCGATCTGCACCACCACGTCAGGCTTCTCGCGGCGGATGTACTTGCCTATCCACTCGAACCGCGACTTGTCTAACCCCGGCTCGTCGTGCGCGTCCCCAATACAAACTACACGAAGTGAAGAGGTCTTCGATACGTTGTCCTGGCGAATAGTAAACTTGGGGCGGACTGCTTCTGCCAGGGAGTTTTTGAGGTGGGCTACTTGGCGCTCTAACTTCTCGACTAAGTTGTCTTTGTTAGTTGTTGGTTCAGGTTTCTCGGCTAAATTAATCGAGGGCTGAAACCCCGAGGCGACAGCTACGCGATACCGGTAGTCGGCTGTGGCTCGGTTAATACCTAATTTTATAGAGGCTGCGACAATGCCGCCGCAGCGGGCAGTCTCATCAACGATCTCTTGTTTTTTCTCATCGGTCAATCTGGGTTGAGCCATAGGCCTCGTTCCAAGATTATTTTATAAGAGGCTAGCCTTATACCCTAAACCGTTGAAAAAAGCTACGAAACCTCCATCACGATATCCTGGGCGCTGAACTTGCCGTTGCGGCCCTCCACCAGATCGTAGCTAACCTGCTGGCCTTCCCTCAACGTCGTGATCCCTGATCGCTCAACCGCCGAAATGTGGACAAAAGCATCTTTGGATTTGTCCTCCGGCTCGATGAACCCATAACCCTTGTCGGCGCTAAACCATTTAACAGTGCCTCGCGGCATATTCTATCTCCGTAATCGTAAGCTTTACGCCGTTCTCTGTACGCTGACCGGGGAAATTCGTCAATATTTTCCGCTAGTGGGGGACTTTCCGCCGGTGACATGCCTTAATTTGTGTAAACCCCCTGTTCAGGCTTTCAGGCATAAGCGGAGATACGCCTTAATCCACGTAAACCCCCTGTTCAGGCTTTCAGGCATAGGCAAGCTAGTGGGGGACTTTCCGCCGGTGCATCACCTGAAGTGATGTGCAATGCCTTAAAAAGAATTAAGGCCTCCAAAGAAAAACCCCCGATCCGAAGACCGGGGGTTGATTGTTTGTTAATCCTCCATAACGCCTTTCTCGTTAAGGCACTCCCAAGCGTTGATCTTGAGTTGCGCGAGTATCCGCAAACATTCCTCATGGCTTTGATAGATGGGATTATCAAAATCCAGAGATGCGACTTAATTCTCCGTCTGCGTAAATATTCAATCCACCAGACACAGTACCTCCCGCAGCCTCTACTCCTTCGCGGAGTGCTGCGATGATTCCCTTTCTGCTGAGTTCAAACTCGAGGCGCTCCACGTCGCAGATTTCTGCGCCCCCATCCAAAAGATGGCGCTTCGCTGCGCGAAGGTGTTTTGCGGTGGCGTAGCACCACTCTTCGTGGCCGTTAATACTTATTCTGTAAAGTATCATGATGTATATCTCCATTAGATTACACCACCCGCACCACGCGGGTGGTGGCATTGCTTTATTCACAATGTCAAAGAGCCGAGTTCGAATAGTTCGAACCCGAAATAAAACCAAGAAGGTATCTCTTGATTTTATCCTATATGATAGCACACGAGAAAGGACAGTTCCACAAACCTAAGGTTGTATTTGATTACAAAGCTGTAATGTGTTTTTAGTCGAAACTGATTACAAAGTTGTAATGTTACAAAGCTGTAATGTGTTTTTAGTCGAAACTAATCAGGAGACTCAGTCGAAGAAACCGAGGACGCCGAAACAACACGCTCCGGACACTTCATCATATGCTTCGGAGGAGAATCCCGGTACCACGAAACACCACACCGGTCACACCGTTCTATAGGACCATCCCCAACAGGTAACCCCAAAGTCAGCTTAACACCCCGCAATGGATCATCAACCGTGGACACCAAAACCTCCAAGACATACAGAAAACAACGCCTAAAGTACCAAAGACCACCAAAAAAGATACAAAGATCGTGGCCCGAGGGCCGTGGGGTAACGTGGTGTCCCTATATATAGAGCAAAAATTAAAAAGTTTTTTTTCTCAACAAAATACGTGTAACCAGTGTAACCATGTTACCTTACATGTTTTTTCTTTATTTTACTTATACTTAGACAGTTACACTTTAGTTTTCTAAATATGTTACCTTTATCAAATATGTTACCTATCAAAATCGCGGTATATGGGGGGATTTTCAGAAAAAAAATATTTTTTGATTTTTGGTCTATATATACGTTATGGCGTTCCATACTATCTGTATGCGATAAATACCGAGGTTAACCTTGAAAAGCAAAAAAGATCAGAAGTACAGCCTGATGCGCCCCAGAGAGATAAATCCTCCGAAGAAGAAGAAGGGGAACACCTACCCTGTTTCCATCGACAAACCGCTTACCCCGCAACAACAGAAGTTTGTTTTGGAGCTAACGTCGAACGACGGGTTTATCACTAAAACCGAAGCGGCGCTTCGAGCGGGCATGTCCTTAAATTCTGCCAGAACATATGCCTCCCGGTTAACTAGCCCGGACTATTACCCCAACGTGGTTGCAGCCATTGAGGCAACTAAAGCTGATTTGATCGAAAAGCACGGGGTGACCTTCGAGAGACATGTTCGAGACTTGAAGGAAATCAGGGACCAAGCTCTACAGAACGGCGCTTATAGCGCGGCGGTACAGGCAGAGTACCGAAGAGGTCAGGCTCATGGCGATATCTACGTGACAAAGAGCGAGATAAGGCATGGGACCATTGATTCAATGAGCAAGGAAGAAGTGATGAAGGCCCTGGAAGACCTTCGAAATACTTACGAAGGGAAGATCATAGATGTCACGCCCACAGAACAACCACCTGTCGTCGAACCGGAAGAAACGCGAGTCGTATCTCTGGACGCAGATGAAGACAGCCCTGAGCAAGTTACCGAAGAAGAAGAAACCACAGATAACTCGGATTGAAACCTTCGGGGTTCAAGGCATCCCCGATGTCATGCTTTGCGACAACGACGGTAATTTTCATTTTGTGGAACTGAAGACCACCCCTGACGAGAACATTCGACTGTCCCCGCTTCAGGTTTCGTGGTTAACCCGACATCAGGCTGGGAGCGTCTGGCTCATGGTCAAGTTGCTTGCCAGAAAAGATCGCACAGAGTCGATACACCTCTATCATGCTGACCGTGTTATGTCGGCGGCAGAGAGAGGCACCAGGGCAACTCCCACTCATTGTTTCTCACATCCCTACGATTGGGCGAAGATACTGTCTTGCGTGCTCGGTTAGTATATGCGATAACTCCCATGCAACTAACGCATGGAGGAAAAAATGATCTTTTGCACAAAGGACAGTTGGGGCCTTAACATTGAGCCCAATGCACACATTGAGAAGTTTCCAGATCACCAATCTGCTGCTGAGTATCTCTTAGAGGATTTGAAAGCAGTGGCAGGCGTAGGGCCTGACGGTTTTAAGTCCGCCAAGATAGAGCCGGGGCGCTTTAGTAAATTTTGGTTCACTATCCCGACCCCAGCGGATTTAGACCCAGCGGATTTAGACCCGTTTCCGGCAGACCAGTTATTGATAATTCCCAAGGAAGAGAACCCGAGCGGCACCATGGCGTGGGTCACCCCTCTACCGCCGGTTCTGGTTGTCTCTCACTCAGTACCGGATAAACACAGACCCGGGTACGAGTAGAATAGTGCAACACTCGCCCTCCCAGGCCCCTAGGGGCCAAGGTCAAAACCTACGGGAGCGCGGGTACCCGGTCCAAGGAAGGCCCCTCACGGGCCGTTATATTCAATCCTAGGGCTATATCAGTTCGATATATGGAGAATCTAAAATGTTTGTTTTATCGTGGTTTTTTGATCTTTATTACAAGGCTGTTTACGGGTCTGAGGCGGTTGAATCGGCCAAGCGTCAAATAAGCGCCAATCGCGGCACGTTTCGCCCTCCCCGGCCCCGGTCCCCGCGCCCCCGGTCCCCGCGCCGTCGCCGGTGAACATTACAGCTTTGTAATGTGACAATCTTTTGGCTCGGTGGCATGGTCAACTTGTCTAACAGAAAAGGGGTATTAGCATGTCTGAACTAAATAATTTGAAGGCGGAATTGTCGATTATACACGACTGCCAAGATATTTTGGAGGCTAACTTGAAACGGGCCCGCGTTGAGATTGAGGAGAAATTGACCGGGTTGCATAACGGCGCTGCTCTGTTCTCTGAGTTTGATCTAGCCCTCCGCGATTACATGACGGATTGCTTAGGCGATACGTTGGACGACTGGGCGGGCGACATCGTTGCGGATATAGAGTTTATTCAACCGCCTGAGCAATACGACGCGCCACGGGTTTTGTGATGCGGTACTGGTTTGAGGTGTTCAAAGATACGTTGTGTGTGGCTTTAATCTTTCTGGTCCCGTTATTTTTTCTGATCGCGTTCTCATAAACATTACAGCTTTGTAATGTGACAAGGTTAGGGCCCCGTCAGATAATGGCGGGGCCTTAATTTTATGGAGAATAAGAAAATGACATATCCCAGCATATTTTCGACCGATAGCGCCAAAGCCGTTAAGGCTACGGGCTACGGATATTTGAACGCAATTCATTATATGGCACCCCATGAGACTGGGGGGCATGGAAACCTATGCTCTCACGCTTCCCCTGAGTGCATTGCGCTTTGCCTTGGCAAATATTCAGGACAGGCGGCCATGGTCGCGGACCTAGAGAGCGGATCAAACAACGTCCGCAAATCCAGAGCGAATAAGGCCCGTCTTTTTATGACGGAGCGCCAGTCTTATCTAAATCAGGTGGCGATTAGCATTATTGCGGTGGACCGCAAAGCATGGGCGGAAGGTCTCAAGCCTTGCATTCGCCTGAACGGGTCAACTGATATTGCTTTTGAAAAGATTAGTTTCCCGGTTGGCGGTAAGCTTGCCAAAAAGTACCGCGATCAGTACAGAAAAGACGCGCCCGAACAGACTACATTACTGAAACTGTTCGCGCATATCCCGTTTGTAGATTACACCAAAAACCCAAACCGCCTGGACACGGCCCCCGATAATCTATCTCTGACCTTGTCTTATTCTGGACGGAATACGGCGGAATGTGTCCAAGCCCTGCGCGACGGTCACAACGTCGCGGTTGTTTTCCGGCACGGTCTGCCGGTATCCCGACAGTGGGCCGGGTTTCGCGTGATCGATGGCGATGAGCACGACCTAAGACACCTGGACCCCCAGGGCGGTTATATCGTCGGTCTCACTCCCAAAGGAGCCAAGGCGAAAAAAGACATGTCCGCGTTTACCGTCACGGACGCGATAGAGCCCGCGTGGCTTGCCGCGTAAACAGGCACAACAACCGAGACAAAAGGCCCGCCGTTGCGCGGGCCTTTTTTTTCGTGCCGGTTAATTTTTCAAAAAGTAAGCCTTGAAAGCCTTGCCATTATCTTATACAAAGGTGATGGGCAATACTGCCCTACTAACCGGAGAATTAGAAAAATGACATATATGACCAACGCCCTGAAACACGGCATCAGTAATAGCGCGGTATCCTCCAACTGGTATTCCCGGCCCGCAGATCAGCGGTTCCTTGACCTGGACACCATGCTTGCCGCTAAAGTTAGTTCCACCCAAAACATGACTAGCCAAATAGTTGACACTCACAACCTAGAGATTATCGGCGACGTAGACGAAGACAACCCGAGCAGGGGCGACGTCCGCTTGGCTTATGACGGTCAGAACTTATCACCCACAAACTGGTCCTTTGGTCAATTGTCCAGCCTAGCCGGGGCACCCGCCGGGTATCTCCGAGACCTACCCGCCCCTATTGCCGCTGACGCCTTGTCCTGGGGCTTACGCTACAACCGTGGCCGCGAACTGGTGAAGGCTTACCATAGCGCGGACACCGCCGTGGCTATGACCGGGCCTGACTATGGACGGATATATGACCATGAGATCATCCGCCCAATTCGCGACCTAGTTCGTGAAACTGGCGGACGTTGGAAGGTACCCGGTATGATGACCGGTTCCCGCGACGGCATGGCCGTATATGATCCGGACGTGCCCGTGACCCTGGATACCACAACCCTTTTTGCCAGCGACCGGGACGTTTTCATATTTCTAGTGGATGATCGCAACCCGATCGAAGTAGGTAAGCTTGAGAACGGGGAGCCCGATCTGATGTTCCGGGGGTTCTACGCGTGGAATAGTGAAGTAGGCGCAAAGACCGCGGGCATTGCCGCGTTCTACTTGCGCGGCGTGTGCATGAACCGCAACCTTTGGGGAGTAGAGAACTTCCAAGAACTGACTATCCGGCATACTAAGTTCGCGCCGGATAGGTTTGCAGAGGAAGCGCGTCCGGCCCTGCAATCCTTCGCGCACAATTCCACCGCGACGTTCCTCGAGGGTGTGGAAGCGGCCAAGTCCGCCGTGGTTGCCCGCGACGACGACGCCCGCCTTGAGTTTCTCAATCGCCGCGCTGGCCTTCCAAAGGCCCTGTCAAAAGCCGCAATGGCCCGGCACGTTGAAGAAGAGGGTAGGCCCGCCAATACCGTTTGGGATATGGCCCAGGCTATTACCGCCGTGGCGCGGGACGTACCGCACCAGGACCGCCGTCTTGACGTAGAGCGCAAGGCAGGCGCGTTGCTGGACAAGGTGGCCGCCTAGCCACCCACAGCCCAACAAACTCGAGCAGAAGGCCCGCCGCCGCGCGGGCCTTTTTTCGTACCGCAGCCGATCTAACTCCCTTGAAAATTAGCTCGATCTATGCTTATAATCGCATACGCGACAGCATTGGGCTGCTCGCGGAACAAATGGAGAACAGAGTATGAAGAAAATAATCGACGGCAAACTGTATGACACGGCAACCGCTCAGCAATTGTGCGAGCTTGAGAGCACGGAGTACGTGAACGACTTTCACTGGCACGAAACGCGCCTATACCGCACGAAAAACGGCGCGTTTTTTGTCGCCGGTCGCGGCGGCCCTGCGTCTATGTGGGCGTCGCCCAGGGGGCAATCCTCCTGGGCAGACGGATCAGGTCTGCGGGTGATCGACGACCTCGAAGCGCGGTCACACATGGAGGTCGCCAACTGCACTGTTGCTGACTATGCCGTCGCGGGCCTCGATGTTGGGGAGGGCTAGAGCGTGTACAAGATTTTTTCAATCGAATGCACGGGTGACGCGTGCGTTGGGGACCGCGTGCGCTTTACTAAGACCCTTTGGGTAGGCAGATATCCAAATGCAAGACGGGCAGGCTCGGAGGTAATTGTTGGCCTGATTGTCAAAGACAGTTATGGCGCAGACAAGCAGCAGCACACGTTCACTATTCTGCGCCACGACACCAACGAAAAAATTCGGATTAAAGGACGGAATTTGTACCGCGCCGGGTGCTACCGCGAGCCGTGGCGGGATGAATACAACGGCTATTCTCCGACCAGGGCCGCCGCGCTCGAAGAAAAGCACGCACGCGGGGACGCCGCACGCGCTGATCGAGCAGCCCGGCGCGATCAAGAAGGCTGGTACTAACTAGTACTCCAACATCGATCAGAAGGCCCAGGCATTGCCTGGGCCTTTTTTTTCGTCCAGGGGCCCCTGGATATCGGGTCATGCCGCCGCGCCCGAAAACAAAAAGTAATCATCCATATATATACTACCCCTACGGCTACCCAGACGTGTGCTAAACCATGTCTGTCGCAAACATTTATAAAAATTTTGCAACGGTGTAAGTTAGTCGCATACATAACTACTTTTTAGGGTCCCCATGAGAACTCCAGTCAATTCTGCCGCCGATGAACGGCGTATGAAACTCGAACTACGGTTAGCGCAGCTTGAGCGTTTAGAGTCTTGTCAAAATAATTTTATAGATTTTGTAAAGTTGATGTGGCCGGATTTCATCGCGGGCCGTCATCATCGGATTATTGCTGACAAGCTGGAGCGCGTGGCCCGTGGAGAATTGAAGCGATTAATTATCAACATGGCTCCACGGCACACGAAGAGTGAGTTTGCGTCTTATTTATTTCCGGCATGGATGATGGGCCGTGATCCACGGATGAAGATTATTCAGGCTACGCATACGACGGAGTTAGCTGTTAATTTTGGTCGTAAGACCAAGAATTTGATTGACAGTGAGGAGTACCGGGAGGTTTTTCCGGAGGTTAAGTTAGCGGCGGACAGCAAGGCTTCTGGTCGGTGGGATACGTCTCGGGGTGGGATGTATTATGCGGTTGGTGTTGGTTCGAACTTAGCGGGGCGCGGTGGTGATTTAGTTATCATTGACGATCCTCATTCTGAGCAGACTGCGATGAGTTCGAGTGGTTTTGATGATGCTTGGGAGTGGTACACGGGGGGTCCTCGTCAGCGGTTACAGCCTGGGGGGAGTATAGTATTGGTGCAGACTCGTTGGTCTGAGAAGGACATGACGGGTCGTTTATTGCAGGCCATGGCCCGTGACCCTTTAGCGGATCAGTGGGAGGTTGTTGAGTTACCGGCTTTATTTGAGGATGGTGAGGCGTGTTGGCCGGAGTTTTGGTCTATTGATGATTTGATCGCGGTCCGTGCGTCTATTCCGGTTGGCAAGTGGAATGCTCAGTATCAGCAGAATCCGACTAATGAGGAGAGTGCGATTATACGGCGTGAGTGGTGGCGTCGTTGGGAGAAGAGCACGATTCCTCAATTACAGTATGTGATTCAGAGTTATGACACTGCTTTTTCGAAGCGGGAGACTTCGGATTACAGTGCTATTACGACGTGGGGGGTATTTTTTCCGGAGGAGGGTGGTGGCCCTAATTTGATGTTATTGGACAGTCGGAAGGGGCGTTGGGATTTTCCTGAGTTGAAGACTTTAGCTTTGGAGCAGTATCAGTTTTGGGACCCCGAGACGGTAGTAATTGAGGCTAAGGCGAGTGGTTTGCCGTTGACGCATGAGTTACGGAATATGGGGATACCTGTTGTAAATTTCACGCCGTCTCGTGGTAACGACAAGTTGTCTCGGGTACACAGTGTGTCTCCGATTTTTGAGGCGGGATTAGTTTGGGTCCCCGACCAGCCCTGGGCGGATGAGATGATTGAAGAGGTTGCAGCTTTTCCGAAGGGGGAGTATGACGATTTGGTTGACAGCATGACACAGGCGTTAATGCGGTATCGTCAGGGTAACTTTGTGTCTTTGCCTTCGGACGACTGGGAAGATACCGAGCCTTCTGCTAAAGTAGTGGGCTATTACTAACCCTCCGGCCATAGGTATGGCGCATAATCTTATTTTGCTATAAAACTACAAGATAACCTATATAGAAGGCTTCACATGGCACGAGAACCAAGGCGCGTTAACGGTAGTTTAATGGACCGTCAGGCCCGAAACTTGCCTTCCGAGGTAACGGACGAAGACCTGAATGCCGAGATGGAATTAACGATTCCGGGCGCTTTTGAAGAAAAAGTAAGTGCCGTTGTTGAAGCGGATATTGACGATGTTGAGCGCATCGAGGTCATAGCAGAGGAAGACGGCGGGGTAACTATTGAGTTTGACCCTCGTGACGAAGAGCAAGACCTAGAATTTTATGACAACTTGGCCGAGACGATGTCCGATGCGGAGTTGGGACGTATTTCTGGGGAGTTGTTGTCTGAGTTTGACGCTAACAAAGCGGGTCGGAGCGAGTGGGAAGAGGCGTATTCCAAGGGCCTCGGTCTTTTAGGCTTTTCCTACGAGGAACGTACACAACCTTTCCGGGGTGCTTCTGGGGTTACACACCCTCTACTGGCAGAAGCGGCGACACAATTCCAAGCACAAGCGTTTAACGAGCTTCTCCCGGCGGCTGGCCCTGTAAAAACAGTCGTTATGGGTTCTGAAGACCGTGAAAAAGCGGCTCAGGCTACCCGAGTCCGGCAATTTATGAACTACTACATCACGAATGAGATGGAAGAGTACACGCCGGACATGGATCAGATGCTTTTTTATCTGCCATTAGCCGGTTCAACCTTCAAAAAGACGTATTACGACGAGAATTTGGGGCGTGCGGTCAGTAAATTTGTTCCCGCAGAGAATTTGGTGGTTCCTTACGAGACGAGCGACCTCGAAACCTGTCCGAATATAACGCACGTTGTAAAAATATCTCTAAACGACCTTAGAAAAAGTCAAATTTCGGGATTTTACCGAGATATTGACGTTCTCCCGGCCCAAGAAAACGTCAATCAGGTCCAAGAAGAGATTGACAAGATAGATGGGACCTCTCCTTCTCAGATTGACTACGATTGCACCCTCTTAGAGTGCCATGTTGACCTTGATTTACCGGGATATGAGGATTTAGACGAGGACGGAGAGCCTACAGGAATTAAAATTCCGTATGTTGTCACGATTTCCATGGACAACGGTCAAGTGCTCTCGATCCGCCGGAATTATCGTGAGGAAGACGAGTTATTCCGTAAGATTCAATACTTCACGCACTTCAAGTTTCTCCCAGGCTTTGGTTTTTACGGCCTCGGTTTGATTCACACGATTGGTGGTTTATCTCGCACGGCAACGGCGGCTTTACGCCAGCTTATTGACGCAGGGACCCTCTCGAACCTTCCGGCAGGGTTCAAGGCCCGTGGACTGAGGATCAGGGACGACGACAATCCTTTACAGCCTGGAGAGTTCCGCGATGTAGACGCTCCTGGGGGTGCTATCCGCGACAGCCTGATGGCTCTGCCTTTTAAGGGTCCGGATTCTACGCTTTATAACCTGCTTGGTTTTGTGGTTCAGGCTGGTCAGCGGTTTGCGACGATCACCGATTTGAAGGTTGGGGACGGAAATCAGCAAGCTGCCGTAGGAACAACGATTGCCATGCTTGAGCAGGGCTCTCGGGTCATGAGTGCTGTTCACAAGCGTTTGCATTATGCGATGCGTCAGGAGTTTAAGATTCTGAGCCGTGTGATGCACGAGAGTCTCCCACAGGAGTATCCGTATACTGTTGAGGGAGCGGAACGCAGCGTGATGCGGGCGGACTTTGATGACAGGGTCGATGTTGTCCCTGTCAGCAACCCAAATGTATTCAGCCAAGCGCAACGCATTATCATGGCTCAGACCAAGCTGGAACTGGCGGCACAGGCTCCTGAACTGCATAACATGCCGGAGGTATTCCGAGACATGTATGAAGCTCTCGGAGTTACTGATGTAGACCGCATCATGCGGGCGGTTCCTGAAGAGGAGCCGATAGCAATTGACCCGGCTCAAGAGAACATCAACGCGCTGGATATGTTGCCGTTGAAGGCTTTTGAGGGTCAGGACCATCAGGCTCACATCATGGCTCACTTAGTCTTTGGTACGAGCCCGATTGTTGGAACCATCCCCGTTGTAGGCATAAATCTTTTGAAGCATGTGATAAATCACATTCAGGTAGCGGCGGAAGAACAAGCGAACGCCGCTCTTATGCAACAACCCGCGCAGCCTGGACAGGATAGGACGGTACAGCGGGCGGCTCTTGTTGCTCAGTATGTCTCCGAAGGCATGTCGCAAATCAAACAGATAAACGCTCAGTTAAGTGGAGCGGGTGCCCCAGACCCACTTGTTCAGCTTAAACAGAGTGAATTGCAGCTAAGAGCCCAGGCCGACCAGCAAGATGCAGCGGTGGACCAGCAGAAACTTAATTTGGACGCGCAACAAACGCAGCTTCGTGCTTCTCAGTTCCAAGAAAGGCTTGCGGCTCAAGAGAGACAGACTCAGGCGCGTATTGATGCCGCCATGGAGCGAGAACTTTTGAAACAACAGGCTAACGCCAACCGAACACGGTAACTACTTTTCTAAGGAGAAAGTCATGAAGGGTCGAGTAAAGACACACGGTTCTACGCCGAAAAACCCGCCTAAAGCGGTTCCATACGCGGATATTAAGGATCAGGGACGCATTCCTTATGGCAAGACTGCCGACGCTCCTATGGCGTCTGGAAAACTTCACAAAGTAAAGGTTCGCGGTGCGGGTGCGGCTATTAAGGGCACCTCATACATGGGGTATTCGTGAGTGCCTCTTAAAAAAGGCAAGAGCAATAAAACTGTTAGCTCTAACGTCCGAAAGCTTAAAAAAGAAGGATACCCGCAGAAGCAATCTGTGGCGATTGCCTTGAGCAAGGCTGGGCGCTCTAAGAGGGCCAAGAAAAGGTAATCGTTATGGTGGTTTCTGAATATATTACAACTAAGATGGCTTCGGCAATCGGCGGTCTTTTAGGGGGATTTGGGCTAATGACTTATATTCGCCCCCGCACAATCAACGAGGCTTTTACGCGAGGCGCAGTATCCACATCTTCGGCAATTATATTTGCCGCACCTATTTTACAGATAATGGAGGTTCCCATTAACTGGGAAGTTCAGTTAATGGCGGGTTTTGCCATAGGTTTTGTTAGTTATTCCATCCTTGGGGCTATAGCTAAATTCTTTGCTAAGAACGAGGACTCCGACATCGTTGAGATGGTTCACACGGCTCGGGGGAAAAAGAAGAAAAATGAGAGTACGGATAGACCGACATGAAAGCAGCGACCAAGGGACTTTTGGTCGTATTTACTTCGGTGACCACACTCTCTTCACTGGAGAGTTACCCGACCGTGGCAATTCCCGTAACAGAAGCCGTATCCCAGAGGGTACGTACGAAGTAGACTGGACCTTCTCCCCTCTTTTCAAGCGTTTTATGTATTTGATAACAGACGTTCCTCAGAGGTCCGGCATACGCATCCACAGTGCTAATTTCATGGGCGATAAGTCTAAAGGCTTGAAGTGTCAGTTGTACGGATGTATCGCTCTTGGGGAGCGGTTGGGGTATATGGATGAACAGAAGGCTGTTCTTTTGTCTCGTCCCGCTGTTTCTAAGTTAGAAAGTTTCTTACGGCGAGAGCCTTTTACTTTGGAGATCAATAGTGTTGAGCTTTCTTGGTAGCGTGTTCAGTGGCGGCGTAACCGGCCTCTTAGGGGTTGTGTTTCAAAGATGGTTTGATTTCTTGAAGGTTAAGCAAGAAATCGAAATGAAGCGCATGAACTTTGATCACGAAGCCAATATGAAGCGCATAGACGGGGAGCTAATGGCCCAGGAGTGGGCGGCTAGGACTCAGGTGGCAGAGGTAGAGGCTGCGGGTAAAGAGGCTGTAGCGGCCCAGGAGGCCTTTGCAGAGTCCTTCAAGATGGAACCTAAGAAGTACAGCCAAAAGGTGGATGTGAGCCCTGCTGCGGGGCTTTGGCTCGTATTCCTTGACGTTGTGAGGGGTATTATCCGCCCAGGTCTCACCATCTATCTTTGCATTGTTACAACTATGGTATACTTCGAGGCAAAAGCCATTGTAGCGGGACTGGGAGCTACCTTTAGTGTAGATCAAGCCCTAGACATACACGAATTGGTCGTATCCACCATATTGTACCTTACCACTACCGTAGTTTTGTGGTGGTTCGGCAGTAGAAACTCTCAATCAGCACCGAGGTCAAAATGAAGAAATTATTAAGAAGTCTAGATCAGTGGGTTAACGGAATGCCGCATCTTTTCGACTTATACTACAAAGAAATGACGATAGTAGTGGGGTCGTCTCTTCTTGTCGGTGCAATAATCGGGGCATCCTTCTTTTAGAATGTTTCACATGAAACATCCTATAATAACGCATTTTCTCGTAGCTATTCACAAGGTCTTTCTGTAGCTTACCTCATAGTTTCAACAAAATGAGGTATTTATGGATGAAATATTTGTAGCGGAGGCCGTTCTTAGGATAACACAAGAGCGCACAGACGCGGTTGTCGATTTAATGAGGTATGGAAACGTTAAATCGATGGAGCACTACCGTGAACTTATGGGTAATTTAGAAGCCCTAAATCACGTTGAACAGGAACTCAAGAGCCTGCTAGATAAACAGGAGCAAAGCGATGTCTAGAATGAGCAAGGCTGCCTTGGACAAGGTAGCTGGTGCAGTTGAGAAGCTGCCTAAAACCGACAAAGAAGCCTCTAATCTTACGGAGGCATATAGCGTCCAACCGAAATTAGACCCAACTACGATTGGTAAATCTCTTTTAGAAAGAATGCCAGAACCCACCGGATGGAGGATTTTAATCCTCCCATACCAGGGAAGAGGTAAGACAGAAGGTGGCATTCTTCTTCCCGACCAAGTTCAAGAACAACGGTACATATCCACTCAAGCGGGTTACGTCCTTAAAGTAGGGCCTCTCGCGTACAAGGACACCGAGAAATTCCCTACAGGGCCTTGGTGTGAGGAAAAACAGTGGGTGATGTTTGCCAGATACGCCGGTTCCCGTTTCATGATTGACGGGGGTGAGGTTCGCGTCCTTAACGACGACGAAATCTTGGCAACTATTCTTGATCCAGAAGATATTATCCAGC